>Ga0163109_10001543_pt1 | contig 18180 bp, 19 predicted proteins | sample CRUFie1St13metaG_FD_108704 | JGI IMG/M metagenome (GOLD analysis project Ga0163109, IMG submission 108704) | Marine microbial communities from the Costa Rica Dome - CRUD Field 142mm St13 metaG | ecosystem: Environmental > Aquatic > Marine > Oceanic > Photic zone | place: Costa Rica: the Eastern... | reverse complement strand
TTAGATATCGCGCTGTCTGCACAAATGAACACATAGTCGCCGATATTACAATACTGAGAGGCTTTGGCGAAAGCGCCAAAATTCACAAAATTCCCTACCTTTACATGGCCAGCCAGCGCGGTCCCATTTGCGAATATATTATTACTGCCAATCTGACAGTCATGAGCAATATGAACGTAAGCAAGCAGTAGATTGTTATCGCCTATCACCGTCATGGCCTCGTCTTGTACTGTCCCAATATGCACGGTTACAGCTTCACGAAAAACGTTGTTGTTTCCGATAATAAGCTTAGTAGACTCGCCGCCATATTTTTTATCCGGCGGCTCTTCGCCTATGGTTCCAAACTGATAAAAGACATTGTTTTTGCCAATTTTGGTGTCTCCCTTGATCACAACATGCGATAAGAGCTTGCAGCCCTCTCCGATTTCGACATCACTTTCGATGAGGCAAAATGGACCGATTTCAACGCTTGGATGTATTTTGGCGCCAGATTCGACAATGGATGATGGGTGTACTTTGGGGTACTCGTGACTTTTAATGGTAGTTTTGGCTTGATTTTCACTCACTACAAAATTATGTTTCGACATCATCCAGCTTCCTAAATACACTACTTAATTTCAGCGAACACACCAATTTCTCATCAACGTATGCTTCGCAGTCAAATCGCCATAGCTGTTGTTTGATGGCATTGATTTTGGCATGTAAGAACAACTGATTTCCAGGCCTTACTGGCAACCTAAATCTTGCCTTCTCTACCCCTGTTAAATACACATTATACCCATCTGAGGGAGTCTTGTTGCGTGATTTAAAAGCGAGAATCCCGCAAGTTTGCGCTAAGGCTTCAACAATGATGACTCCAGGCATTATGGGCTCATTTGGAAAATGGCCCTGAAAATAAGGCTCATTAAAAGATACGTTTTTTAGGGCTACGATTGCCTCATCGCTGATATTGACGACCTTATCGACATATAAAAATGGATAGCGGTGTGGCAAGTATTTTGTGATCTCTATGCCAGCTTCATTCATTTTGGTGAATCCTTGACTTTTTTTAGGCCAGAATCCTTGATTGCAAGCGCTGATCTTGCCCAGTTTTTGTGTGTTTGTGCGGGCATGACGCCAATATAGAATCCGGGGGTTTCAATGCTATTTGTAATCATTGTTCCGCCACCGACGATGATATTGTCACCAAGAGCAATTTGACCATTGATGCCTGAGTGTCCTCCCATACGAAAATGCTTTCCAATCACTGTTGAACCGGCTATTCCTGACTGCCCAGCGATTGCTCCGCACTCTCCAATAATCACATTGTGAGCAATGTGCACAAGATTGTCAATTTTGGTACCACTGTGTATGTGTGTATCATCGAGCATCCCTCTATCAACACATGTGTTGGCACCGACCTCTACTTCATCGCCCAAAACTGCCCTACCGATATGAGGTATCTTTCTCCACTTTCCTTGGTCAGATTCATATCCAAAGCCATCTGAGCCAATCACGCAACCACTGTGGAGGATGCAGTTTCTTCCTATTATTGAGTCGTGGTAAATGGTTACATTCGGATGAATGGTTGTCCCCGAATGAATGGTCACACCTTCGCCGATATAACTTCCTGCGCCAATACTAACGTTAGCTTCGATCACAGCATGCTTTTCTATTACGACGTTTGCAGCAATCATAGCGCTATCATCGACTTTTGACTCTGGATGACATTGACTGGTGGTGTGCTTTGAACCTGTTTGTTGTTTTGGGTGGTAAAAATGCTCTAAAAGCATGGTGAATGCGAGGGACGGGTTAGGATGGACAATCAACTTGGCTTGCCCGTTGTATCCCTCGCACAGAGCTTGCTCCACGATGATGACAGAGGCTTTAGAGTCACTCAGTTTGGCCCGATGGCGTTTGGTGCAAAATGCTAAGCAGTCTACACTCGCGTTTTGCACGGATGCCAGCTTGCGAATCTTGACTGCTCTATCGTTCTCTGTTGATTCAGACTGTATACCTAAGCACTGCTTGACTGCATACAAGTTGGTTGCCAGACTAACATCTCGCATCTCTTAATGCCTCGACCACTAAACTTGGTTTATAGTTTTTTGCTTTCTACAATCTTTTTGACGGGTGCAGTGATATCGTTATTGTTCGCTATATAGAGCGGCTCACCTTGTAGAACTACGTCAAAACCTTTCTTTTTAGCGACTTCTTTTGTGGCATCTTTCACAGCGGCATAAAGCTTTTTCATTGACTCGTCTTGCATTTTCATTGCCTCTTCCTGGAATGCACGCTCTTGCTCGGCAAGTTTCATTTTCTTCTCCTGAAGCTGGCCTTGCTTTTTCTTATAGGTGCTTGATGCCATCACTGTCTTTTGCTTTTCTAAGCTCTCTTGCTCTGTAGTGAAGTTTTTCTGAGCTAGTACAAGCTCTTCATGTTTTGCGCCAAGCTTTTTTTGCATGTCATTTTGCATTTGGGCGAAGTGCTTTGACCCCTCGATAACATTACGCATGTCAACATATGCGATGTTGTTTGATGCGTAAGCACCTACACTTGATAGTAGTGCTGCACATGCGATCATCGCACTTTTCATTTTACCCATTTTCATATCTATACTCCTGTGTTCGTTTGAAATCATTCGCTTACATATTACCAGCTAAAACTGGTAATCACAAGCCGCATCAGAGTAAATTGCCCCATTAGCTTGTCTATTCAGCCGACATCTAGTACAGATTAGCTTGCATTGAGAACTGTGCATATCTGAATGTATCCTCGCCATATTCAGACGAGTCATCATCTATCTTCAATGGATAACTAAAGACAAGAAGAATCGGAGCAATAGGTGTCATCACTCTGAACTGAAGTCCTGCACTGTACACCCATTTGCCAAAGTCAAAAGCATGATCATTGAATGCATAGCCGCCATCAACGAACAAGCTAGGAATGACCTGATCATCATTAAATGGCTTTAAAAATACGTTCATAGATGCCGTGGTAATTAAATCTCCCCCTATGGCCCTACCATTCACTTTTTCACCAAATGTCATAACACCACGTACTGGTGATGTGGGTGTTGAGTAGAACTTCTCATCAAAAGGTAGCTCCGTATTACAGCTGTCATCATTGGACTTTCCGGCAATACAGCCTGTTATGTTAGTGAACCCTTTGAAGCCTTGACCTATACCAAAACGAGCTGCAGGGTTGAAAGTAATCGGCCACGAACCTAATTTTTTGAACAATGAAATTCGTGAGTCCATTGTGATGTAGCTTGTAAAGCTTTCATTCAAGGGTGCTCCAATTTTGATACTCACTTCCTCTTTGTTTCCACTTGATGGCAATACTGCACGATCTAGCGTATTGCGCGTCCATCTTGCTGTTGATATCAGATTCCAGAGATTATTTCCGTAGCGGTCGATTGACTGAACCACATTATCTGGTACCTGTGGGTCGTTGGGATCATAGCCATAGTTGTTTTTACTGATCTCTGCTGTCATTGCTAAATTTTGATAGAGGGAAATGGGCGCGCTTGCGCTAAGGTTGAAGCCGATTTTTTCCGCTGAGTATGACTGCATCCATGTATATTTGGACATGGCCGTGTTGTCGCTGCTGTTTTTCTTGTCCTCGTAGTATATTTTGTACCCGACACCAAGACCGTTTCTGAGGACGAATGGCGCATCTCCTAATATTGAGACTGTTGTTCGTACACGAGATTTTTCAAATTTCAAATCAACATTGTTGCCTGTTCCGCCGAAGTTTGGATGCTTAATACTGGCAGTGAACACCACATAATCTGTCTGATTGACACCCATCTCCAGGTTAGCTGTCGCCTCAGGCGCATCCTCTACATTAAACACAATGTCAACCTCTCTTGGGTTGTTGTCAGCAAGAGACACCTCCGGTCTGACATTTTTCAAGTAGCCAAGATTAGATAACCGCCTAATGCTTTCTTGCACGCCAGTCTCGGTGTACATTTCTCCTTCGGAGATCGCAACTTCTCTTCGTAAGACCCTATCCATAGTCAACGTGTTACCGCTGAACTCAATTGATCTGATGATGACGGGGACCCCTCTTTTCACCTTGAAAGTGACGTTGACAGTAGCATCTTTCTCGTTGATGTCGACGCTGGGTTCAACAGTCTTGAGTGGATAGCCTCTTTTCTCTAGGGCTCTTGTTACCTCCTCTGTCAGCAAAAACAACTGCTTCCTCGCAAATGGAAATTTCGTCCCTCTGCTAATACCCCGCTGCAAACTGATGACTTTTTCGACAGGGATTTGTTTAGCTTCTTGGTCACCGTCAATTTTGATGTTTGCAAACATGTAGCGCGGCCCTTCATTGACACTGATTTGTATGTCAACACTTTTTGTGTTTGGCACTTTGGTTACTGTAACTTCATCGATGGCAAACTTTAAAAACCCTTCATCCATATAAAAGCTCTTTAGGTCTGCTTTACTTTTCTCAAAAGCCAACTTTGAATAGTAGTTTCCTCCGAATAACCTTGCATAGAGTGATGGTGTTCCCAACGACATTCTAGAGAGTAACACACGGTCAGTGAATGCAAGATTGCCCGCAACATTGATTCGTCTCACTTGGTACTGAGACCCTTTCATGATGGTCACTTGTATATCAACCATGCTTTCGTTGACTTTGACGGTTTTGATGGACACTGTTACGTCGGGATACCCGTTGAGCCTGTGCTCTACCAATAGCTGATGTTTGAACTGATTGAGCTTCATAGGATTGAGAACCTCTCCCGACTCAAGATTGTTCTTTTTCAGTATTTCATTTAAGCCCTCTTCAGGAATCATCTTGTTTTTTTTGATATCTACTTTTCTGATGATGGGTCTTTCTTTAACTTTAATAGTCACTACTGACTGTTTGATGGTAATGGAGACATTGTCAAATAGCCCCTTCTGATAAATTGCTCGTATCGCGTTTTTAATATCTTGTTGATCAACATCAATGCCAACCGCCAGCTCTGAGAAAGCGATGATGGAACTTTCTGGGACTCTTTTGTTGCCCTGCACACTGATTTTGCTAATCATTTCTGCAAACGACTGCGTGCAAAGCAGAACGCAAAGCAAAAAGACAAGATTGAATCGTTTTGTAAGATTGTGCATTTCTATCATCCTTCTTCTATACCAGCCATTAAAATAGCTGATTCATCTTTTAATTACAACTGTAATTTTTCCTTTTTAGCACTCCATTGAGCTGTCAACTTTGAGCGATAATGCGCCCTGTATTCCAGAGGAAGTTGACTTAGTTGACTGTTGTAATTTAGACTTTAGACTAAAGGCATGATATCCCTATAGTTCTTATCACTGATGCAATGATTTACGCTCATCCAAACCATAGGTAGGCGGTGGACAGCGTTAAGATATGACTGTCGATTCTATCAAGTATACCCCCATGACCTGGTAGCAAATGTCCTGTATCTTTGATATTTGCCAACCGCTTAATACGACTGATCCATAAGTCACCCAGAAGTGCAAGCGGCCCAAGCAGAACAAATATAAGACTGATGTCGCTGCCTGACCATTGGCAATAGGCAAACATGGTTATCCCTGGTGTTAGAAGCATAGCCAGGGTTCCAAACTCAGTTTTGTTTGGACTGATTGACGGGAAAACTTTCTTGTTTCCAATCAACTTACCGACGACCAGCCCTGCTGAGTCGCTCAGCGCAGTCAGTGTGATGATTGCAATGAGTAGCCAGATATTGTCTTTTTGCCAATGCAGGAAACCGATTGCAGCTGTGATCATACATACAAGCAGTGCTAGGAAGCTTATCTCTTTCCAAAGGGTGTTAGCTTTTGTTACATACCCCACAGTACCGACAACATAAGTAGCCCAAAGTAGCGCAGCGAACTGCAAAACCACCCCCCACATCCCTGCAGTGATCAGTAGAGCACACTGCACACAGCCTATCACGATGCCCTCAATCGCAATTCTTTGTTTGAATAGATGGGGTAACTTACACTTAATGATACTGACTTTATCTGAACCATCAGCAAAAAGGATGGCAATCATCTCTTCGATAGCGCCAACAACAACCATCAAAACTAAGACTCCCGCGATTGGTTGCGGCGCTACCAGCACCAGTGCTAACCCCAAAATGAGAAAACATGCTGTCTTGATGCGCGTTAACATGGCCATGCGATATATGATTGTTTCGGGTACCCAGTTCGAATGAGCTTTGGGGATATGCTTGACGCGGTTGCCATCATGACGCTATTAGCCAACTTCTTTCATGCTTTCTTGGCATTCCTCAATGACTTGACCAAATCGCCGCTCACGTTGATGATAGGCGTCTAGTATCTCATCTAGGCTGCTGCTTGAAAAGTCTGGCCACATGATATCTGAAAAGAATAACTCAGTGTACGCAAGATGCCACAACATAAAGTTGCTCAAGCGCTTCTCTCCTCCAGTTCGAATCAAGAGGTCGGGATCACTACAGATATCTCTTTTCAAGTACTCCTCAAAGTGCTGGAATAACTTTTCGTTATTTTCTGATGACTGCTTGTTTGCGTATTCTAATGCTTTCTTAATTTGCCACTTACCGCTGTAGTTGAATGCGATATTCAAGTTGAGCGTGGTGTTTTTCTTTGTTGTCTGCTCAACAAAGCTGATCACGTCTTGAACGCCTTGATCAAATAACTCACGATTTCCAATCACTCTGACACGTACTCCGTTCTCTTGAAGACTTTTTTGTTTTTCGGTTAACGTACTGATCAATAGATTGGTGATGAATTTCACCTCTTTTTGATCTCTTGTCATATTCTCAACACTCAATGCGTAAAGCGTTAATTCCTGAATCTTTCTCTCAACGCAAGTCTCAACCAAATCGATTGCGGCCTTGGCACCAACGGCATGCCCCTCAACACGTGACATTCCTCTTTTCCTCGCCCAACGACCATTGCCGTCCATGATGACAGCAAGATGACTCACTTGTTTTGTACGCGCCATGGTTTACTTATTTGACCTCTTGTAAATCTTTTATTTTAGCGTCTAGGATTGACTGAATACTGCTGACATATTTTTCAGTGAGTACATTCACTCTATCCTCTGCGGTCTTTTCGTCGTCTTCACTGATAGCTTTCTCCTTGAGCAGTGATTTGACTTCTTGTAGCGTTGCTCTTCTGACGTTTCTCACAGCAATTTTCCCACTCTCTGCAACCTCTTTTGCCATCTTAACCATTTCTTTTCTTCTCTCTTCGGTTAATATGGGTAGAGGGACACGAATTGCGGCCCCCTGCGTGGAGGGGTTCAACCCCAGATCAGACGTGCGTATGGCCTTTTCGCATGCAGCAACTTGATTTTTGTCCCATGGGGAGACCAAAAGACTTCTGGCACCTTCAACATTAATAGAGGCCACTTGAGGCAATGGCATCTTTGATCCGTATGACTCTACCATCACATGATCAAGCAAGTTTGGATGAGCTCTTCCTGTGCGAATTTTTCGGATTTCAACGTCAAGGCCATCTCTTGCCTTAGTCATTTTCTTTTCGGTATCGTGATATAAATCGTCAAGCATTTTCGTTCCCCTCACTCGATATTATTGTTCCCACTTTTCCTCCATTCACGATGCGGCAAATAACATCTGGTTCGCTGAAGTTGGCGACATGTAAAGGCACTGCGTGCCGCTTACAATGATCGAAAGCTGCTAAGTCCATCACCTTGAGCTGATTTTCCAATACGTAGTCATAGGTTAGGGAAGTAAACAGTTTGGCATCTTCATGTTTTTTTGGATCTTTGTCATAGACACCATCTACTTTTGTTAGCTTAATGAGGGCATCTGACTCAGTTTGGATACTGCGCATGCTGGCAGCAGTATCTGTTGTGACAAATGGATTTCCCGTACCGCCTGAACAAATGACAACAGAGCCCTGCTCCAAATGGTTGATTGCAGAATATGGCTCAAACTCACAAGCCATGGGGCCAAGCGAAAAAGCATTGAGCAGCACACACTTCACCCCCATTTTAATCAGCTTTTCTCGGATGATAAGACTGTTGATCACCGTGGCAAGCATGCCTATGTTGTCAGCAGTTGAGCGCTTGACCCCACAGTCCACCATTTGTCTTCCTCGGCAGATGTTGCCTCCCCCGAAAACCAAAGTGACTTGAATGCCTTGTTGGCTACACTTTTTAACTTGCTCTAGGATGTTGCTTAGTGAATCATTTGGGTCAATTTCTTTGGCAGTGCCATCAAATGAAAACAGTATATTACCACTGACTTTAACAACAACTCTTTTGTAGGGACTTCTCACTGCCACTCCTTTTGTCGAGACCACTTACCTATTTGCGATTGATGCTATGCTTATTCGCCCAGCGCAAATCTTATGAAAGTCTTAACATGGTTCTTGTTCTTTTTCAATATCTCTTCAATGGTTTCTTTGGGGTCTTTCACAAAAGGTTGTCCATACAAGCACAGGCCGCTGGCAAATTTTTTGAGCTTGCCCGCAATGATTTTATCCATGATCTCTTGAGGTTTTTTACTTCCCTCTAATTGCTCCTGATAAATCGCGCGCTCATCACTCAGTATCTTTTCTGGGATATCTTGCTCAGTAACTGCAGCAGGATTTAATGCTGCTATGTGCATGGCGATATCTTTTCCGAGTTGGTCATCTGGTTTTTCAAGCAGAACAAGCACACTGATCTTACTGCCATGTGAGTAGCCATAAATTGACCCGCTCTCGGTGCTGCCATCAAGATATTGACCGCGCTTCACTTGGATGTTCTCTCCTAATTTTAGTACAGCAGCATGCCGTGCATCTTCAATTGGTTTACCGTCAACTTCAACTTGGCTGATGTCATCATTGGTGACCTTCTTTGCAATCACACCGCGTGCGAAAGCGGCCAAAAAGTCACTGAATGCATCGGATCTGGCGACAAAATCAGTTTCGCAATTCACTTCAACGATGGCTGCTTCTTGTCGATTTTCTGAAATAACAAACCCAACAGCGCCATCAGTTGCTTCCCTTCCACTTTTCTTCTGGGCTTTTGCCATGCCCTTTTTCTTCAAGATGCGAATGGCTTCTTCTTTGTTACCTTTAGCCTCTATCAATGCATTTTTGCAATCCATAAAGCCGGCGCCTACTTCATCTCTTAACACCTTTACGTCTACTGCTTTTATATCCACGCTACTCTCCTTCTCTTTGAATCAAGTTATTTATCATTGGCCTTGAGCTTTTACCCTCTTTTGCCAGTGCTAGTCTTTTTTGGCTGATGTTGCTTTCTTAGTAGCTGGTGCTTTCTTAGCTTTACTACTGGCTGCTGCATCAGTCGCTGTTTTGGCGGTCTCTTTCACTGCCTTTTCCTTAGTAGCTGTTTTAGTGGTTTTCTTAGCTTCTTTTTCACTCACTGCAGCTTTAGCTGTTTTTTTGGCTACCGGTTTTGCTTGCTCTTCTACTGCTTTCTCTTTTGCTGCTGGCTTGGCTTTCGTTGTTTTTGCTTTTGTTGCAGTTTTGGCGGTGTCTTTTGCGGCTGGTTTCTTAGCAGCTGCTTTCTTAGGCTTCTCGGCCGCTTCATCAGTTGCCTTGGTTTTAACTGCGGCAACACGAATGATTTTTTTCTCAGAGCTTGGGGCCGGCTTGGTGGTATCTTCTTCTTTCTTCACGGCTGGAGCCTTTACTTCAGACTCAGCTGCTTTTTCAGCTTCGTCTTTTTGCGCAGCTTTTTTTACTACCTTGACTCTTGTTTTGCCCTCCATTTTGACTTCGGCTGCCTTGATCTTAGCCCGAATCTTTTCTCTGGCTACATCAATGGTATCTGCGGCCAAACGTGTATACAAGTCAATGGCTTTCTGGGAGTCATCATTACCTGGAATGATATAGTCAATGTCTTCTGGTGAGCAATTGGTATCAACAACACCAACCACAGGAATACCAAGCTTTTTGGCTTCTCTCACGGCAATGTGTTCGTGTCCAACGTCAATGACAAACAACATATCTGGCAAACTCGTCATTTCTCGAATACCGTTGAAGCTTGCTTGAAGCTTGCTTAGGTCTCTTTGAACGCTGAGCCGCTCCTTTTTTTTCATGGCTGCGAACTCACTCGTTTCAATGTAGCTTTCCAGATGCTTCATCTTTTTGACAGACTTTAGTATGGTTTTAAAGTTTGTGAGCATGCCGCCTGGCCATCTTTTACTGACAGATGGCATTTCACAGCGTTCCGCTGCCTTTTCAATTGCGTCTTGAGCTATTCTTTTCGTTGAGACAAATAGTATTTTACCATTGTTGGCCGCAACAGACTCCATCTCGTTCAAAGCTTTTTGAAAAAGCGGTCTTGTTTTGAGTAGATTAATGATATGTAAGTCTTTGCTTTTCTTGCCATAGATGTATGGGGCCATTTTAGGCTCCCAAAAGCAAGTTCTGTGGCCAAAGTGCACACAATGTTCGATGAGTTCTTTTAGGTCTACTGTTGCTGCCATTTCTGTCTCCGGGTTGTTTGCTGGCTCATCGATAACAAGCGATAATCTTATGACACCCGATTACTTGACAAAACGATGAGCTTTGTATGGTTTAAATGCGTCTAGTCACGCGCTTTTTGTGGTTGAGATTATACACAGAGATCATTCAGATTACAATTTATTTGTTGATAATTTATGATCATTTCCCTTTCTTCAAGAGATCCACATGCGCAGAAGCTGTTTTTTGCCTGCACGGTAGCGAAGCAGCAATGTGCCGATGTGCCATGCCACAAGTAGGACCATGAGCACTGAGCCGATGAAGTGACTGTACCATGCGAGATCAGTTAACAACTGGGACCCACTACTGACAATAGACAGCTTTATTGAAAACAACTTGGGCGCATAGCCTGCAGAGCTTGACATCACCCAACCGGATAACGGCATGAAAATTAAACCGATGTACAACATGTGATGCAATCGCCAGTCAGGAGATCGCACCGCCACTGTGCACACGCGGTTCAGTAGACGTAGTACTACGCCAAGCAGCATCCACAAACCAATTTGCTTGTGCAGCTTGTACATAGACCATATCTTTTCCTTGAAAATGAAGCCAGACATCAGATACCCGCCGACCAATAATCCAATAAAAAAAACAGCTGAAACCCAGTGAAATATCACTGATACTAAACCATATCTTGATAACCGATTCCATAGTCTAGAGACCATAACCCCTCCCTATCTCAAACCTCGAGCGCCTGCATCGCTAGTGCAATCTGAGCCAAACGTTTACCCTGGTCAACAGCAATTTTGTGCTCATCTTCTGTCAGTTCAGCGTCCCCACCCCCTTCACCAGCCACGTGCGAGGCCCCATACGGAGTCCCACCGCGCTGGGTGTGCAGCAGTGATCTTGAGGTATATGGGACACCGACAATCAGCAGCCCTTGATGCATTAACGGAGTTAGCATGTTCATTAAAGTTGTTTCTTGCCCACCATGCAAGCTAGCTGATGATGTAAAAACCCCAACAGGCTTATTAACCAACGCACCAGAAAACCACAGGCTGGATGTTTTTTCAATCCAGTACTGTAGACCTGAAGCCATATTTCCGAAATGTGTGGGGGACCCAATTGCAAGTCCGCAGCAGTTTTCTAGGTCCTCAACACTTGCGTATGGGACATCCTGTGCCTCTGTGGCGTCGATCAGATCGTTGACACTGGGAACCGTTCTAACTCTTGCCTCAATACCGGCGCATGCATTGATGCCCCGCGAGATACTGTGCGCTAAATTTTTGGTTGAACCAGTCTCACTGGCGAAAACAACTAATATGTAGGGCACGCTCATCGGCCATCCTTGTCTTGCAGATTAACCCTTATAGTACTATGTCAAGATAGATGAATCGACTGACACGTTAAAAAAAAATAAATTATTTGTGACAAATAATCACATTACCACTATACCAGTGGGTAACATTTACAAGAAATAATTATTATGTGTAGAATAAAAGTACATCTTATCCTCATTTTGGTGACCCTCGGGTCTTTGTTTTCAAGCGCACAAGCCCGTGTCTATTCCTATGATGGCAAAAGCCGTATGGTTGGCAATCTAGAATATGCTATAGTGGATGAAAATTGCAATAATATTCATGATCTGGCCAGACAATATAATGTTGGCTATGACGCCCTCATGAGCGCGAACCCTCACCTGACTGAGGATTCAGATCTTAAGCCTGGCCTGATGGTATATATTCCTAATAAGGTCATTTTACCCAAGACCATCAAGCCCAACACTGTCTTGGTTAATATTGCGGAAAAGCGCTTGTTCTTTTATGACGATCACTCACATCAACTTTTTGTCTACCCTGTCGGTGTTGGCCGAGTTGATCATCCGTCACCGCTTGGCAAAATGTCCATTACACTCAAACGCTATAAGCCAACCTGGCATGTGCCCAAAGGTGTGTTAGCAGAAGCGCGTGAGAATGGCTATACTGATCATCCAACGATTATGCGACCTGGACCAGACAATCCTCTTGGGCAACACGCGATTCACTTATCTGCACAAACTTATTTGATTCATTCCACCAATAATCCTGATTTGATTGGCACAAGAAATACCTCTGGATGCATTAATCTTTATCCAGAGCATATTGCTGAACTTTATGGTAAAGTACAAGTTAAAACGCCTGTCGAGATCGTAAACTCACCCTTAAAAACAGTCAGACGAGATGGCGTTCTCTATGTTGAGCGCTATACCCCATTGCTCAGCTATAGCGATGATGTGGAGCGGTTTGATGCCGTTGCTGACTTAAGATCTGATGTCAGGGGCATTTACCTCAATCATTCTGAATATGACAGCAAACACCTTCCTGAGGCAAAAGTTGACAAACTGGCTCAGATCATGCAGAATCCTGTCAGTTATCCAGTTGCTATTGTCGATTTATGATTCAAACGCCAACCTCCCTTAGATCAGTTCAAGTCAAGGTTCTTGATGCTCGTATTGGCTCACAGTGGCCAATGCCTGAGTATCAGACCAGCGGATCTGCCGCCATGGATCTGATCGCGTGCACAGATGCAACCGTTATTCTCAAGCCAAAGGACTGCTTGTTGATTCCAACCGGCCTGTCTATTTACATCAAAGACAACCGCTATTGTGCTAAAATTTTGCCACGCTCTGGACTAGGCCACAAACATGGGATTGTCCTTGGCAACGGTACGGGACTCATAGACTCTGATTATCAAGGGCCACTGATGGTTTCATGCCTTAATCGCGGTACTGATGATTACCCAATTGTTCCTGGCGATAGGATTGCGCAACTCGTCTTTGTGCCTATTGTTCGCCCTGAACTGGACGTTGTACAATCTTTTTGTGATACCGAGTCCGAGCGAGGCAGCGGCGGCTTTGGCAGCACTGGCAAGTAATCCGTATCCATTCACAGCAGCATATTGCGCGAACAATAACCCTTCTCGTGCATCCTGGTATATCGATGGCCCTGTGCGCCAACCGCATGCATTAGACCGTCACTGATAGATCACACTTTATATCGTGAGGCTCGTTAGGTATTTTTTCGACACGATTGCAAGCAAAAGCAATAGCTATTGTAGCTAGACGCCCCTTGCTTCCCCTCAAAAATCGATCATAAAAGCCCTTACCATATCCCAAGCGATGCCCCCGGGCATCAACACATACTGCCGGTACAATGATAAGACTGAGACGCTGTGAATCATCTTTTTTGCTGGCATCTGGTTGATCAATCCCAAAGATGTTTCTCACCAACTTATCATTTGGCCTGAAATGGCTGAACCCCATCTCTTGTTGGCCTGGTTGTAACGTTGGTAGGTAAATGGACTTGCCTTGATCCCACCCAGCTTCAATCAGCAGCCTTGTACTCAGCTCCTGGCTGGTTGATCGGTAAATACCAATTTGGTGATGCTGCTTCCATAAATCGAGTGCCAGTATAGCATCGACGAGATCTTTTTCGGCTTGGACTCTGGCCTCTGAACTCAGATTTTGGCGAATTTTGAGCATTTTTGCTCGCAGCTCGTTTTTTTTCAAAGAGGCACCTCACAAAAAAGTGTCTAGGGTCATGCTGCTTTCGCTTGAACCCCTTGGTTCATTTTGGGCGGCATAATCAGCATCAGGTTTCCTACTCAGAGCAGGCTTACGCAACAGCCAAGGTAAACACCATCCCATTGCGATATGTATAGATCCAAAAGAAATCGCAACATTAACCTAGACACATTTATTATAGTACAGTTTTATTGATTGCGCCATTTTTTTGTCTTTTTAATAGTCACTTTGCAGTTACATATACCTTTTACCGTTTTTCGCCGGTCGCTTGAATCCATTTGTATCGAAGCGCATTGTGTCTATTGGCTTTTCATGGATCATTTTCTGCACTACTTTTTCCATCTGGCCGTTCTCCACACCACTGTTTACGCCTCTTAACGGCTGCCTTGGTCAACAAACCTTGCAGCGAATGCCTGATCATGCTAGCATTATTTGGCCTACATCAAAAGGAAAGTCTGATGAAATCATACCCCTTAGCGACCTATCTGAGCTCAACATTTAAACTGTCATTGAAAAATTATTGGCGCCTTCTTATTAACAATGTCATTTACTTCGCTCTGGCCGTGTTGCTTTCCTGTACAGTTGTTGGCATCTTGGCTCTGCCTTTGCTTCACGCCAGTTATTATCAGATGTTGCTGAAGGTCTCTAATGGTGACACTCCCCGCATTGGGGAGTCTATCGGCTTTGGGTTTCAAAAGGGCATTAGGGGCAGAGCATTTTTGTTTGATGCCTTATTCATACTGGCTTTCATCGCCTTGATCGTACCCCTCTTCGTATTAGCGCTGTCTCCGTCTGCACGAAATATGGTCAATCCTCTAGGCACAATCATTAACCATCTGGCTTCTATCAACAAGTTCCTGGGTCTGCCAAATGTTGAGATCTCTAGTATTGTTTTGATTTTAGCAACCTTTATAGCAGTCGGATCTCTCTATATCTATCTTCAAGCGATTTGGATGTTTGGCCTGTTTGTGATCATTGACAAGAAGAAAACCAGCGCTATAGATGCATTCGGAGCTTCTTACGCCATCGCCAAGCAGCGTGGAATTTTAAAAATGATCATGCTTGGACTGATTATCACGATTGTTAACCGGTTTGGAGGATTGGTTTATTTGCTGGCGTCGCCTTTTGTTAACTTGCTTGCAGCCAATGTTTATAGCCTGAAATCTATGAAGGCGAAAAAAGGTTAATGCCCTTATCCTCTGAAATGAATTTTTCAGTAAAAGCATTACTGTGACACGTTTGAAGATGGATAGTCGCCCTTTAGGCTTTAGTTACCATTGGATAAAGTTTACCTTCAATTAGGGCAATAGGTTGTGCAGGTAGAAGCGTTTTTACAATATGTACATGGATCCTGAAAACTGTCCTCGTAACCTTCGTAATGTGCTTTAAATTGGTCGTAGTCATAACTCTTTGTAGTATCATCTGCATCCTTACGCAGGTCAGTACACTGGGTAGTTTCCTTATAAGCATAAGCATTAGCATTAGCAGCCAATATCACCAAGCCTGTCATCAGAAGCGTTTTACTTATTATCTGTTTATTCATCATAGTTCCTTATCAGTGCATATGATCGGTATATAGTCCAGAATAAACAATATGCCAGGTATTATATTGAAATAATAAAAAATAAAAGATTTAAAGCCTAATGAAACCGCCAGGTGGTTTTGCTTTTAGGCGTTTCGGCCAACACTCCTCTGACGCCAGTTGATCGTGTAGCGCAGTCGCTTTGGCGTTGTTTTTATCTGGTCGCATATGCCCACGCTGAGCCAGCAAAATGACAATTGCCTCCGACGCCAAGGCCTGATCTTGACGGCCCTGAAACCATTGCTCAGTATCCTGCTTACCCACACCGACATAGGCATGCACAGCAGATCATGCGCGCTGATCTACCTCAACCAATGCAACAGGCGTTGATATTCGGGCATGGTATTTGTTGTGCCGTATTCCTTTCTAAAATGTGCTGCCAGACGGCCATTTGAGTTGATAGCATGGCTATGACGGACCTGGGATCCTGGCGTCACATAGGATGATAACACTGGAAAACTTTATACAGGTGTCGTTGGAAACGCCAACTCATGACGAGCACGCCAGTCTGGCGTGACATAATTGACAATTGCCGTCTTTCTTGTTCCTTGTATGGGTCTTTTTTCAAACCCGTGCCAGGTTTTATCACTGGGAACGAAAGCCATGGCATGATTGGGCAGGGCCACAGATGACCTGACGTGCTCAGTTGGGGAAGCGTAAATATCAGTTCCTAGCAAGTCATGACCAGGGCCATCAGATAAGTAAATGAGCATTGTGAAAATCTTAGCACCAATATCTGTATGTGGCTTTAACCAAAACCCATCGGTATCTTGGGTAAATTCAATTCTCAAGCTTGATCCAGATAACTTAATCTGAAAAAAAGTCTCTAGCGAGCTGACGATTGCCTCACTTTGAAACGCCTCAGCAACCACGCCACAGGCATAGTACTTTTGATTATTATTTTCATCGAAGTAGTGACGATATTTATTATAAATATTCCTGGCCCCATATCCCTCGTTGTAATCGAAATGTGGCAAACTCAGATCTTGTAATTGCTTAAGTATATACCCGGGGAATAGCCCGCTTAGTTGCCAATATGGATAGGGCTGCGACCTACACTCACTATTGATGAGCGCTTGTTTGATACAGCCGATTGTTTCTTGAATCTCATGTGCTTTGGATGTGGCATCGTTCATGGATTTTACACCTCATTATGAATTCACTTGATTGTATCACAAATATCCATACCGAGATATTTTATTAGCTAAAATACCTATTCTCACAAAAAACCATGTATAATGACTGCAGATGTATACAGACTATACCTTATCAATTAGTAATCTTATTTTCACGGTATTGTCTAATTGAGACAATATTATAATATCTCATAATGCCCTAAGGGAGATACATATGGATTACTGGCAGACCATTTTGCATGAATTGCAAAACTATGAGCAAAAAGACTTTCATTGCTTCTACACAAACCTCCAAGAAACTGACATCTATATTGAGAAAATGGATGCTGAATTCACTCTTTGCAAGCCGCCATCGAAACCCAAGGTAACCTATCAACTGCCTTCACCATTCCAACATCTACATCTCACAGAGCGCGAGGCTGAGTGTGTTTACTGCTTACAACAAAATCATACCATTAAATCAACTGGTATTTTGCTGAATTTGTCAGCACGCACGGTTGAGTTCTATCTGAAAAACATCAAAACCAAAATGAAACTACGCACTAAGTCAGAAGTTTTGGCTCAGCTGACATCGTTTGATCTTTGTGATTTTGATGAACAGCATGAGGCATTAATTGAGCTGATAGAGACGATACAGCCCAACTCCTACCAAAGCCTCAAAACATCCCCAAAACCGGCCTTGTGGCAACAGTGATGAAGCCCCATGACTCTAATCAATTTCACTTCTGCTGTGACTGCTGCTTACTTGTTTCTTACGCATACTGTAACAAGTCATGAAGGCATCTCGGTTCATCTTAGCCATGTGCCATCAGTCAAGCATACAGGTATTGGCAAAATTCTATAAATGATTTCTGCATGGTTATGATTGCGTATTACTCGGCGTGTGTCTTGGTGATAAGATAAGACAAGGTTATCATCCCTAGAGAGAGGGTGCTGTCTGTCGGATATCAAGCACATGATGGATGCCAGTGTGCACACCGTGATCTAAGCTTGAAACTTTAGTCACCGCCACCACAATGCCCGGCATGAATGCCTCACGACTGATTTGAGATAGACTGATCGTCAAACTTTCTCCATCTTGAGCGAATATCACATCCTGTTGGGCCAATACGCCAGATGACCGAATACTGTGTATGGGAATGTTTTCTTGCGTGGAAGCGATTTCAAGCTGGTTGGATTTTGATGCCTTATTCTTTTCGCAGGCTTGTCTGATGACTTCCGCTGTATGCAAGCTTGTTGCAGATGGGGCATCTTTTTTTTGTTTGTGATGACGCTCAATGATTTCACAATCGACCAGATACGGAGCAATCATCTTAGCTGCTTGATTCATGAGCTCGGCAGCTAATGAAAAATTTGGCACGATTAAACATGGGATCTTGCTTTTTTTTGCTTGGCTATTCAACTGTTCTTTTTCACTCGTGCTCAAACCACTGGCGCCGATCACCAACGGAATGGATTGCTCGAGTATAGCCAGACTGTTGGTGAAAACAGAATCTTTATCCGTAAGCTCGAGGG
>Ga0163109_10001540_pt1 | contig 18188 bp, 18 predicted proteins | sample CRUFie1St13metaG_FD_108704 | JGI IMG/M metagenome (GOLD analysis project Ga0163109, IMG submission 108704) | Marine microbial communities from the Costa Rica Dome - CRUD Field 142mm St13 metaG | ecosystem: Environmental > Aquatic > Marine > Oceanic > Photic zone | place: Costa Rica: the Eastern... | reverse complement strand
TTTAATTTCTTAAGATTATATCTTTTTAGAATCAAATCTGAAAACTTCTTTACTTTCTCTGGTGAATCATCATAGTTTGCTATTTTCAGCTCATATTCAACCCATTCTGCTAGCTTACTGTATCCATGAGCTTTCATATGATTTTGATAGTAAGAATAGTTATACATTGTAATCATTGTATTTTTTTTCTCAAATCCCTTAATCAACATGCCAGCCTTATCCATATTTGAAAATCCTACAGGTCCTTCTATAAATTCAAGATTATTTTTTTTACCTACTTCAATTACTTTTTCGAGTAAAGCTTTTGATACATTTTTATCATCAATAAAATCAAACCATCCAAACCTTACCTTCTTTTTATTAAGATCTTTTACCTCAATCCAATTTATTAATGCTGCAATTCTTCCAACTATTTCCCCGTCTATGTATGCGAGAAAATAATGAGCTAGTGCGTTATTAAATACAGGGTTTGTTTCTTTATTTAATACCTCTAGCTCTTCCTTTATAATAGGTGCAACCCAATATTTAGAGTTTTTATACAAAGTATGAGGGAACATGACGAATTTTTTTAATTCATCACTATCTAAAACTTCTTTAATGGTAATATTTGAGTCAGATTTCATTTGAAAAAGCAAGTTACCAATAAATAGTTATTTTTCAAGATTTGATTAAATTTGATAAAGGCGTAAACTATGAAGTTTCTATTAGCTTTTTTGACTATTTATCTAATAATTAGGTATATAATTCCTTCTGTCTTCAAAATGATATTTGTAAGTATGTTTAAATCGGCTAATAAAAAGACAGATTTCAATAAATCCTCAAACTCAAATAAGAAAAAAACAAACGATAAATACGGAGAATACATAGACTATGAGGATATCGATGAATAAAGTTTTAATTAGAAAATCTCTAATTCATTTATATACTGCAATTGGATTTGCTGTATTATCTATGATTTTCTATAGTCCACTTCTTGATGGTAAAAAATTATATCAGTCAGATATAAATCAATATGAGGCAATGTCAAGGGAAATTCAAGAAAATAGAGAGAATATCCCAGATGAAGTATACTGGATAGATAATGCTTTTGGTGGAATGCCGACATTTCAACTAGGAGCAAAGTTTGCTTATGACATATTATCACCATTCCATCTTTTATTTAGATTTATTCCTAGACCTGCTCATACTTTATTTTTATATCTCCTCACTATGTACATTCTGCTCATGGTATTGAAAATTCCTTGGAGAATTGCAATATTAGGATCTGTTGCATTTGCTTTTTCTACTTATTTATTAATCATACTACAAGTTGGACATAATACAAAAGCTTTGGCAATAGCCTATATTCCATTAGTTGTAGCCGGACTTGTACTTTTAAGGCAGAATAAGTTATTACCAGGTTTTCTAGTTAGTCTTTTAGGTATGTCACTACAAATTAGGGCAAATCATTATCAAATGACTTACTATATGTTGATCTTACTTGCTATATACATAATTGTTTATTTAATCGATTCTTATAAAAAAAATGACCTTAAAGAGTACATGAAATATATTGGAGTATTTACAGTTGCAGGAATACTCTCTTTAGGTTTAAATGCTCCAAACATTCTTTCTACTTATGACTACTCTAAATATTCAACAAGGTCCCAGAGTGAGCTTAAATTAAATCCTGATGGAACTGATAAAGAGATTTCTACTGGTCTTGATTATGAATATATCACTCAATATAGCTATGGAATTTTTGAAAGTATTAATCTTATTGCACCAAGGGTTCAAGGCGGAGCTTCTTCTGAGAACATTGGAAGAAATTCAGATTTATATAAGTTTTTAATTGATAATAACGTACCGAGAAAGCAAGCTGATTCTTTTGTAACATCAGTTCCAACATATTGGGGAGATCAACCTATTCTAGAGGCTCCAGCATACATAGGTGCATCAATTTTTTTCCTTTTTATTTTATCTCTATTTATAGTAAAGGGCCCATTTAAATGGTGGATAGTAATATCATTTTTGATATCATTGACTCTCTCATGGGGTAAAAACTTTCCTTTATTGACAAATTTATTTATTGACTATTTTCCATTTTATAATAAGTTTAGAGCTGTATCATCAATTCAAATTATTATAGAGTTTGCTGTTCCATTACTCTCAGTTATTGGTCTACATAAGTTTCTTGGCGATTTTAACTTAAATAAACTAAATAAGACATTTATTTCTTTCACTATACCATTGATATTATTGTTGCTGTTTAAGGGCTCACTTTCTTTTACTGGTCTTTATGATGATTATTATGTCAGTGCTTATGGACCTGAAATTTTCAGTATGATTGAAGATGAGAGAATAAATATTTTTAATAAGGATGTTATAAGAGCCATTATTATTGGTATAGTCCTTTTTATAACACTTAGATTATATAAATCAATAGGCAGAAATTTTACATTTATTGTTGTATTTGGAATTGTATTTATTGACTTATTTAGCGTAAATAAGAGATATTTAGACAATGAACTTTTTATTGATAAATCATATAATTCTTATCAGCAGACTGAATTAGACAATGAGATATTACTTGATACAACTGACTTTAGGGTTTTTAACATTGATGCAGGACTTTCAAATGCTCGAAGCTCATATTATCACAACTCAATTAACGGATACCATGCTGCAAAAATTAGAAGATTTCAAGAGTATTACGATTATTTGTCACTTCATGATAATCAGAAGCTATTTAACTCTCTAAATGTTAAGTATCTAATTGCCAAAGATGAAAATAACGAAGATCAGTTATATCAAAATCCAGATGCATACGGTAATGCATGGTCTGTTGATTCACTTTTAATAATTGATTCAGCAGACGAATTATTATTTAAATTGAAAGATACAGATATAAGTAAAATAGCTTTATCTTTAAAAGAATCTGTACCATCAACAATTCCAAGAAGATTTAACTCCTCTGATTTAGTTAAAATTAAAAAAATCAAGAATTCGTCCTCTCATATTTCATACGATTTTGAATCTGCATCAGATCAATTAATTGTTTTTTCTGAAATATACTACCCAAGTGGATGGGATGTATACATTGATGATATAAAATCTGATTTTTTTGATGTCAATTATCTTCTAAGAGGAATGATTGTCCCATCTGGAATTCATAAAATTGATTTTTATTTTTCCCCTACAATAGTAAAAACAGGAATTAATATCAGAATCATAACAATTATAATTACCTTTAGTTTAATTGTATACATGATATATAATAACAATAAATGGGTATAGTTGTTAGGCAATCTTTTTTAAATTTAATAAGTATTGGGATTGCATTTCTAATCGGTGCTGTTAATACCTTATATCTTTATCCTACTTATCTTGGAAGTACTCTCCAAGGACTTGTTATTGCTCTATTAGCAATTTCAAATATTATACAGCCGTTTATCTCATTTGGTACTCAGCATGCAGTAATTCGATATTATTCAAAATATAATAAAAAAAGAGAAAAAGACGGTCTTCTTACAATTTCAGTATTAATTCCATTGATAATAATATTGTTGTTCGTACCAATTTTTTTTGCATTTTATGATGACATTAAGAGTTATCTTTTTCAAAGTAATGAAACACTTTCTAAGTATGTATATGTTATAATTTATATTGCAATCTCAACTTCTTTTTTTGAAATCTTTTATTCATGGTTGAGAGTAAAACTTAAGTCTGTTTTTGGAAATTTTTTAAAAGAATTATATCCAAGACTTCTCATCTCATTTTTACTGATTTCTTACTCTGCAGGAGTAATTAATTTTGAAAAGTTTATAATGTTTTTGATATATGGATATTATCTAAGATTGATCATTGTAGTTATTTACTCTTTTTATATAATTAAGCCTAAAATTAATTTTAGTTTTAAAGAAGACTTTGTTGAAATTTTCAAGTACTGTATATTGATTTTTTTATCTGGTGCAGCATCTAGTATAATATTGGACATTGATAAATCTATGCTTTCCTCAATACTAACAGTTGAAAATGTTGCATACTATTCCGTTGCAGTATTTATTGCAGCTGTTATTGAGATACCTGGTAGAGCAATGTTCCAAATATTAAGTCCCGTAGTTGCAGATGCAATTAATAAGAAGCACTTTCGAAAACTAGAGGATTTACTAAAAAAGAGTTCAACCAACTTAGTCTTAGTTGCTAGTCTATTTTTTTTATTAATTAATTTAAATCTTAATGATTTTTATAATATGTTAGATCAAGATGGGTATTCAATAGGTATACCGATAGTCATAATTGTATCCCTAGGTAAATTATATACAATGTCTATAGGGTGTATTAATAATATAATCTCTAATTCGAAATACTATTACTACACATTTTGGTTCTCTCTATTTTCTTCAATATTAGCTGTATTTCTTAATATTTATTTTATTTCCATTTATGGGATTATAGGTGCTGCATATGCTACTTTGATTGTGCTTCTGATTATGAACTCACTAAAAATATATTTAGTAAGGGTAAAGTTTAATATGCATCCCTACAGTAACGATACTATTAAGATCATAGTACTTAGTATAATTACTTACTTGATATTTTCAAATCTTCAACTTGGATTTAGTCCATTTTTAAATATTACAATAAAATCAAGTCTCGTATTTATATTGTATACACTTGCTGCATATATTTTTAAGCTGAGTGATGATGTAAATATCTTTATAGATAAATTTAATAGGAACTGGTAATCTTAGCTGATAATCTTTTTAAGATACTTTCCAGTATATGAATCTTTGTTTTGGATTATCTCCTCAGGAGTTCCTTGAGCAACTATATTTCCACCCTTTTCTCCACCTTCAGGGCCTAAATCAATTATATGATCTGCACAAGAGATCATGTCAAGATTATGTTCAATTACAAGGATAGAGTGTCCCATTCTAATAAGCTTTTCAAATGTATTTAATAGCTTTCTTACATCATGGAAATGTAATCCAGTTGTTGGTTCATCAAAAATGAAAAAGGTTTTATCTAATTGATCACCTTTTCCAATGAAAGATGCTAATTTAATTCTTTGTGCTTCACCCCCAGATAAGGTATTTGAAGATTGCCCTAATGATACATACCCAAGACCAACTGACTGAAGAGGCATAAGCTTATTTACAATTTTTGTCTGGTTATATTTTCTAAAAAACTTTATTGAATCATCTACGGTCATATTTAATAACATATCAATACTTACCCCGTTATACTTAATTGAAGTTATTTCATTTTTAAATCTTTTACCTTTGCAAATCTCACATTCAAGTTCGACATCAGCCATAAATTGCATCTCAATTCTAACTATTCCCTCACCTTTACATTCATCGCACCTACCACCATCAGTATTAAATGAGAAAAATTTTGATTTGAAACCCTTTGATACTGATTGAGGTATTTTTGAATATAAAGTTCTAATATCATCATAAACCTTTAAATATGTCACAGGATTTGATCGAGATGATCTTCCAATTGGATTTTGATCGATAAACTGAACTGATTTAATCTTACTTAAATTACCTGATAGGTCAGAATATTTTCCAGGTTTTTGAGAATAATCTCTAAAATAATTAAGTAGTGCAGGGTAAATTATTTTCTTAACAAGGGTAGACTTTCCGCTACCTGAAACACCTGTTATCATAGAAAGGCAACCCAAAGGTATTCTTACGTTAATGTCTTTTAAATTATTTTCTCTTGCTCCATTTATGTTTATAAAATAGTTTGATTTTATTCTTTTGTTGGGATATTCAATTTTTTCAATCCCTTTTAAATATTTTGATGTCAATGTGTCTGAATCAATTAGCTGATCAACTGTTCCTTCTCCAACTATTTCTCCTCCTAAAGATCCAGCCATCGGTCCAACATCAATAATATGGTCAGCAGATAAGATTATGTCTTTGTCATGCTCTACTACTATTACTGTATTTCCAATATCTTTTAAGTTTTTTAAAATTTTAATTAGATTATCGTTATCTCTTGAATGAAGTCCAATTGATGGTTCATCAAGAATGTATGTTGAACCAACTAAACTACTTCCCAATGAAGATGCCAAATTAATTCTTTGAGTTTCACCTCCAGAGAGAGTATTTGCTTTCCTATTTAGTGTTAAATAGCCCAACCCAACATCAATCATATAATCAATTCGATTATTAATTTCTTTTAAAATTCTTGAGGAAATTTCTACATCGTTTTTTTTAAGATTAATATTTTTAAAAAATTTTGAAAGCTTATTAACAGGTATAGACAATAATTCAGGTAAATTTTTTCCATCTATTTTTACATAATAAGATTCTTTTCTTAGTCTACTACCTTTACATTCATTACAAAGAGTTTTACCTCTATATCTTGAAAGTAGAACTCTATTTTGAATTTTATAGTTTTTCTTCTCTAGGTACTTAAAAAATTTATTAATTCCAGTAAAATGCTCATTTCCATCCCATAGAATTTCAATTTCCTTCTTAGATAACTTATTGTAGGGCTTATATATAGGAAATTTAAAGCTATCTGCATTATTTATCAATTTCATATAATACTTTCTTAAACCGGTTCCTCTCCATGGAGCTATTGCATCATCATATATTGACAAAGCCTTATTTGGTATTACAAGTTCTTCATCAATTCCTATAGTCTCTCCAAAGCCGTCGCAATTTTTACATGCACCAAATGGGTTATTAAAGCTAAATAAATGTAAAGATGGCTCAATAAAGTCTAGACCATCTAATTCATATTTATTCGAAAAAAATATTTCACTTTTTAGATCAACATTATATATAGAACAAGAACCATTTCCCTCATAAAAAGATAGCTCAACAGAGTCAGATGCCCTTGACTTAAAACTATCTTCATCTTTTACCACTAATCTATCTACTACTAATTTAAAATCTATAATCTCTTTTCCATTTATCTCATTAATATCTATAATTTTACCGTTTTTAAAAATTCTTGCAAATCCCTGCTTTTTAAGTATTTCAATTCTCATCTTTGATTTTTCTTTGGAGGATGAATCAATTGGAGATAAAATCAATAGCTTAGTATTAATGTCAAAACTTGAAATTTTATCTACAACATCAGATACAGAATCTTTCTTCACAATTTTATTTGAAATAGGGGAATATGTCTTACCAATTCTTGCAAATAACAGCTTTAAGTAATCATAAATCTCAGTTTTAGTTCCCACAGTTGATCTAGGATTTGATGTATTAATTTTTTGCTCAACAGCTATTGCAGGTGATATACCTTTTATGTAATCAACTTTTGGTTTATTTAGCTTACCCATAAATTGACGAGCATATGATGATAAGCTTTCTACATATCTTCTCTGACCTTCAGCATAAAGTGTATCATATGCTAAAGACGATTTACCAGATCCAGATAAGCCAGTGACAACAGTAAATTTATTTCTTGGTATTACAACATCAATATTCTTCAGGTTATGAAGTTTCGCACCTTTGATTATAATATTATGTTTAGGATCAATTTTTGAAATATCTTTCATTAAGCCTTAAAAAATGCAAAATTACTCAATAACATATTACTAAATACAGGTTTTAGTACCTATTCTTTCAACATTCTTAACATTTAACATAATATTAAAATAGAAAATTAAGTTTCATTGATTAAAGATCTGAGAATTGATTTTCTTCCAATAGTTTTTGTAATTATATCATTATTAATATCCCATCCTCTAGCAGGACAATATTCTCTTCCATAAAATATTATTCTTAAGTGAAGTTCATTCCATTTTTCAATAGGAAAAATTCTTTTAGCATCTCTTTCCGTTTTTTCTACATTTTTCCCATTTGATAAACCCCATCTATACATAAGCCTGTGAATGTGAGTATCAACAGGAAAGGCAGGCTGACCAAATCCTTGAGATATTACAACACTTGCTGTTTTATGACCAACAGAGGGAAGTTCCTCCAGCTTACTAATATCCTCTGGAACTTTACCATTGTATTTATCAATTAATATTTTTGATAAATTCCAAATACCTTTTGACTTTGTAGGGGAGAGACCAACAGGCTTGATTATCTCTCTAATCTCATCAATTGATAATTTTATCATATCATAGGGATTATCTGCCCTGCTAAATAAATTAGGTGTTATCTCGTTTACTTTCTTATCAGTACTTTGAGCAGAAAGAAGAACAGCAATTAATAGAGTATAAGTATCTTTATGATCTAATGGGATTTCAAGTGTTGGATAAATTTCCTCAAGTTTATTTATTAGAAATTCAACTTTTTCTTTTAGTTTCATTTAATTACTTTTGAAAAAAAAATTATATGTTAAAAGTAGGCGATAATATACCAAATATAAATGTAACAACACACAACGGAGATACTATTAATCTTGCAGATTTCAAGGGTAAGAAGGTTATTCTCTTCTTTTATCCAAGAGCTAATACACCAGGCTGTACTGCTCAGAGTTGCAATCTTAATGATAATTACGAAAAATTAACTTCTCAGGGTTATGAGATAATTGGAGTTAGTCCTGATACAGTAGATAAACAAAATAAATTTGCTGGTAAGTATGGATTTAAGTATAATCTTTTAGCTGACGATTCAAAAGAGTTGATTAAGGCTTTTGGAGTGTGGGGAAAGAAGAAATTTAGAGGAAATGAATATGAAGGTGTTCTTAGAACAACATTTATAATTGATGAAGAAGGAATTATTGAAAGAGTTATTGATAAGGTTAAAACAAAAGAGCACGCTGATCAAATTCTTGATTAGCTATTTATATCCAAACATCTTTTTCTTTATTATCATGTCAGAGACACCATCTGGAAGTTTATCTTCCCATCCAGGAGTACTATTTTTTATTTGTTTTAGTACATCTTTAGAGAAAATATTGAGGTAATCTTTATTGAATTCTAAATCACGAATTTTATCATTAACCTTGAAGTATTTATAAAATTCTTTCATGTTATCCTCAAGTTTTAGGTTAGTAGAATCGATTACAGTGTCTTCTTTTTTATCTAATACTGGATATAAGTAAATTTTCATGTTATTCTTAAAAATATTACCAAAAGCCTCCAGAATTCCTCCTTTTACACCGTCATAATATTTTTCATCAAAAATTTCAATAAGGTTTGTTACTCCCATTGTAAGTCCAAGTTGTTTTTTTGTATACATAGTTAAATATTTAACAAGCTTGTAATACTCAGAAAAGTTTGAAATCATAACCATATGCCCAAGTGAACATAGTAATTTTGCACGATCTAAATAGTCACTATCATCAATATCTCCTGTAGATCTTAAGTTAGATAGAGTAATTTCATGTAATACAATTGTATTCTCCTCTTTAACACCTTTTTCCTCAAGAAATGCTTCAAGAGATTTCTTGAACATTTCTTCATTTACCTTAGTTATTGGCCTATAGCTTCCTCTAAGAGTTAATATATTTTTTTTGTATAGTACTTGAGCAGGTAAAACATTAGTTCCAGTTTCATCAAAAACAACTGCATCGGTCATTCCTAATCTAACTAGTTCAAGACTTATTAATCTATTGTCAACATCTTTAAATAGAGGACCACTAAAATTGATAGTATCAATCTCAATTGATTGATCATCAATATGGTCATATAAGTATTTCATCAATTTAAGAGGTTCGTTATGCTTATAAAAAGCACCATAAATAAGATTAACACCCATTATACCTAGGCTCTCTTGTTGAAGCTTCGCTTCATTTTGATGAAATCTTAAATGTAGTTTAATTTCAGAGTACTCATGATTCGGGTCTGTCTGAAACCTAATACCCATCCATCCATGACCTTTAAATTTTTTTACAAAATCAATAGTTGCAACAGTATTTGCATATACAAAGAAGAATTTATCTGGATATTTCTCTCTTGAAATTCTTTTTTCAAGAAGATTCATTTCATGGGATAGCATCTTGTCAAGTCTTGTTTGTGTAACATATCTTGAATTGTCCTCTTTCCCATATATACTGTCACTAAAACTTTTGTCATATGCGCTCATTGATTTAGCAATAGTACCAGAGGCAGCTCCAACTCTGTAAAAATGTCTAGCTACTTCTTGACCAGCACCTATCTCAACAAAAGTTCCGTAAATATTTTCGTTTAGATTTATTCTTAAAGACTTTCTCTGGACTGAAGGTCTTGATTCGTAATCCTTATCCCCAGGAAGAATAATATTCATCTAATTTTTTTATAAAATTACAAAGATTAAATCATAAATAAGAATAAATTATCATAGATTTATGTATGCTTAAAATAACTTTTTTAGGAACTGGTACATCACAGGGTATACCTGTTATAGGTAGCGATCATCCTGTCTCATTTAGTAAGGATCCAAAAGATAAAAGACTAAGATCATCTATTCACATAGAGACTAACGGTATTAATTTTAATATTGATTGTGGACCTGACTTTAGACAGCAAATGCTGAGTGCTGATTGTAATAAATTAGATGCAATTATCTTTACTCATGAACATGCTGATCATACCTCGGGAATTGACGATACTCGTCCCTTTTTCTTCAGACAGGGAAAGATTCCAATCTATCTGCATGAGAGAGTATTAAAATCACTAAAAGAAAGATTTGCATATATATTCGATAAAGATAAAAGATATCCAGGTGCTCCAGATTTTGAGATAAACTTAATTGATAAAAATTATAATTTTAAAATAAGAGATCTTGAAATAATACCCATAGAGTCTATGCATATGAGATTACCTGTTCTTGGTTTTAGGATAAATAGTTTTGCGTATTTAACTGATGTTAAGACAATTGAAATAGAGGAATTAGAGAAGTTGAAAAATTTAGATGTTTTAGTTATAAATGCTTTAAGGTTTGACCCACATCCATCTCATTTAAATGTTGATGAGGCACTTGAAATAATTAAAAAAATAAATCCAAAATCTACATATTTTACTCATATTAGCCATAACATGGGTTTTCATGAAGAAGTTTGTAATAAACTTCCAAATAATGTCTCTTTAGCCTATGACGGACTTGTATTAGAACTAGATTAAATCTTTGTTTGATTTATCCAGTTTATTAATCTAACTAAATTTTCTTGAGATATAGTGTGACCAGAGTCAAATTTGTCATAAGTTAAATCATTCTTATTAGATAGATTTAGAATATGCTCATCTACAAGACTAAGTGGAATAACATCATCTAAAGACCCATGTGAACAGTATATTAGTTTATCCTTATATGACTCAAGCTCGTTATTAAGGTAGCTAGGATGGATGAAAGAACTTAGCGGTATAACTCTTCTAAATAATGAACTATTGTCAAGACCTAGCTTCCAACAAATACTTCCGCCCTGACTAAACCCTAGAATTGATATATCATCTGAATTAAGATTCTCTTTTTTAATTAGTGAATTAATGTTATTTAAAATCATTTCTACACTTTCATTTATCTCTTTATATCTTTTATCAAGATTGTTTTCAATGATATCTGTATAATCTATATTAAACCAAGAATATCCTCCAAATGGAAGGGTTATAGGTGCATTGAAAGAAATAATAGAGTATGATTTTGGCAAGAATTGCTCTAGAGAAAAAAGATCATCTTTATTACTGCCGTATCCATGAAACAATAAAATACTTGATGGCCTTGATGACGTATCTGATCTTCTTATTAGATATTCTAGGTCCATAATCTGTTTAATGTAGCTTTACTATTATTGATAGAGCCATACACAACACCCTTCATATTTAAACCTATAAATGCACAGTTTTTTGAAGATGAAAGAATATGTTTCTTTGAAAAAACATAATTTGATTCAGGATTAAAGATTGTTAAGTTCGCTTTTGACCCAACTTCAATAGGGAAGTCTTCGATATTGAAAATATCTTTTTTTCGTGTTAGTATGTCAATTGACTTCTCAAGTGTAAAATTATTACACAGGATACCAAATGCACATTCTAAAGAAATTGACCCTGGAAGTGCATCATCAAAAACAACTTTTTTATAATCATCATTTATTGGCTCATGCATACTTGTTACATAATCAATTGTTCCATCTATTATGCCCTGTTTTAAAGCTTGAATATCTGACGAGCCTCTTAGAGGTGGTATTAGTTTAAAATCAGTGTTGAAGTCAATAATATCCTCATCACTAAGACTAATGTGGGCTAAACTAGCACTACATGTAATATCTAAATTCCTTTTTTTGGCATTTCTTATCAGCTCAACACCTTTTTTAGTATTAACAAACGGAAAATGTATCTTACCATCAGAATATTCTAAAATTTCTATATCTCTAAAAATACTTATTGACTCTGATATTGAAGGAATACCTTTCAATCCAAGTTGTGTACTAATTATACCTTCATTAATAACTCCATTTTCAGATAAAAAATCATCCTGTGAAAATGAAATGATTCTTGCTCCAAATGTTTTTGAGTATTCCAAAGAGATTTTAAGAAGAGATGTATCCGTTACTGTTTGCTTATAATCTCCAAAAGCAACTGCACCTGCAAGCTTCATGTCGAATAATGAAGCAAGTTCTTCTCCTTTTGAATTATTTGTTAGACTTCCAATTGGATATATTTCAGTAGTAGTTTCAGCTGACTTCCTTTTAAGGAATTCAATAGATGAATGATTGTCAATGGCTGGATCACAATTTGGATTTAATAATATAGAAGTAAAACCACTTGATGCAGCAGTTTCGAGTCCATTCAAAATAGTTTCTCTTTCTTCAAAGCCAGGTTCTCCAAAACATACTGATGTATCCATCCAACCTCTAGAAACATGAAGATTTTCAAGTTTAATTGTTTGAGATGCTTTGGTATTTATAGTATCTGCAATATCTACAATATCACCATCATTAATAAGGATATCTTTTGTTTTGAAATTTAAATTACTCTTACCGTCTACTATAGTTGCGTTTTTTAAGAGTATACTCATTTAAAAAAGAATTTAACAAAATTAAATAAACTTATTTATTCAAGGTAAAATTCTATTAAAAATTTTCATAAACACTTAATCCAAATAACGCAAAGTCATATTTTACTGGGTCTTGAGGATCCATTTCCCTTAATTTTAAATCAATTTCTTTGACAGCTTTTGAGTCATTGATATTTCTTTCCAGAAGGCCAAGTATTCTGGCTATTCTCCCTGTGTGAACATCTAATGGTATAGAAAGCTCAGATTTATTTATTTTATTCCATAATCCAAAATCAACCCCCTTCTCATTTGATCTAACCATCCACCTTAAAAACATATTAAATCTTTTGGCACTTGATCCATCAAAGGGAGAGGGGAGATGTTTTCTTGTTCTTTTAGGATGACTCAGGCAAAAGAATAATTCTTTAAATTGTGAAATACGTTGCTGTAGATTACTTCCATTTGATTTATTAGCTAGTATATCCTCTAAACCATTATGTTTTGAATAAATATGTTTTAATGATACAAAAAAATAATTTAAGTCATCAGAATTAAAAGTTCTATGAATTGATTTTTTTTTCTTAATTAAATCTTTATTGGTATGATTTATAATAAAATCATATGGAGAGTAATCCATAAATTCAATAATTTTCTTTGCACTATTGATAATGGATTTTCTATTTCCCCAAGAAATTACTGATGTAATAAATCCAGATATTTCAATATCTTGTTTTTTATTAAAAGAATGAGGGACCATGATAGGATCATCTTTTATAAATTCCTGACTTTCATATTGATAGGATTTTTCGTCTAGAAAATCTTTTAAATCTAGAATATTAATTTTTGATTTTACCATCAATAATTTGGAGTTTTCTATCGCATTTATCAGCATTTTTAGGATTATGAGTTACAATTACAATGGAACAATCATAGTCATCTCTGAGTTTAAAAAATAGATCAAATAAGATCTTAGAATTTTGTGAGTCAAGATTTCCAGTAGGTTCATCCGCGAATATAATCTTAGGATTATTTATCATAGCCCTAGCTATTGCAACTCTCTGCTTCTCCCCGCCTGAAAGTGTATTTGGTTTTTTATTTTTTAAATTATTTAAACCAAAATAATTAATCAAATTATTAGCATTATAATTCACTTTTCTATCATTCTTGATCCATCCAGGAAGACAAATATTTTCGATTACATTTAATTCTGGAATTAATTCATGGAACTGAAAAACGAATCCGATCTTTAAATTTCTTAATTTCGATAAATCACTATTATTTAGATTAAAAATATTTTGACCATCAATTTCTAGTGATGATTTTGATTTATCATCAGGAATATCAAGTGTACTTAGAATATTTAATAAGGTTGTTTTACCTACTCCAGATGTACCTGTAATAGCAATGATTTCAGATTTTTTAATTTCAATATTAATTCCATCAAGAACTTTTCTTCCTTGAAAACTTTTTGAAATACCTTTAGCCGATAGTAATAATTCCATAATTTTACAATATTAAACTTTTCGTTTATAATCTAAAAATGAATAATAGTATATATTTAGGAGGTGGATGTTTCTGGTGCATTGAATCAGTTTATAAAAAAGTAAATGGAATAATCTCAATATCTCCTGGATATATGGGTGGAGATACTAATAATCCAACATATGAAGAAGTATGTGAAGGCTACACTAACCACGTAGAAGTAGTTAAGTTAGACTATAATGAAATAATTACTTTGGATCAAATATTAAATATCTTTTTTACTGTTCACGATCCAACCTCTATTAATAGGCAAGGCGCAGATGTTGGTACTCAATATAGGTCTGCAATTTTTTGTAAACAAGATGAAAGATCATTCATAGTAAATTTTATTCAAGAACTTGAAAGTCAAAATATTTTTAGTAATAAAATTGTTACAGAAGTTAACGACATTCAAAAGTTTTTTATTGCAGAAGATTATCATCATGATTATTTCACAAAAAATCCTGAAAATGCTTATTGTCAGGCAGTAATTAATCCAAAATTAAATAAGTTGAGATCATTATTTTCAGATTTAATCTCTGAATAAAAAACCAAGTCCGAAAAGCTTTAGAAACTTTTTAACAAACTTGAAAAAAAAGTTAAACTGAAAAAATATATATCCAAAAAATAAAAGTAGTACTTGATAAATTGGCATTATGATTAATAGTTGAAGTATAAATTTTACTATACCATTTATATCAGACTCACCAAAAATAAAGTCAATTATTGGACTTGATATCAAAGCACTTATGGAGCCAGTGATTGCAAAGACAATAAGTATAATTACTAATTGAAAATTAGATTTTATACCCCACTTCTCTTTGAGTCTATTCATTAACTTAAAATTTCATTAATCTTATCAGCAAGTTCAACTCCAATTCTGTCTTGAGCTTCACTTGTTGCTGCGCCTATATGAGGAGTAAGTGAAATGTTAGAATTCATTAATAATTTCATAGAAGGAACTGGTTCATTCTCAAAGGTGTCAATCCCTGCAAAAGAAACCTTTCCTGAATTAATACTCTTTAAAAGCTCCTCTTCGTTAACTATTCCACCTCTAGATAAATTTAACAATCCAACACCATCTTTCATCTTTTCTATTTCTTTTGAATCAATTATGTATTTATTTGACGCGGGAATGTGAACAGAAATAAAATCTGAATTTTCAAGAACTTCATCAAATGTAGAGGAAATCAAATTGAAAGTAATATTTTGACCATCAAAAAATTCAAGGTCTAATGATGTCTCTTTAATAAATTTATCATAAAAAATAACATTCATTCCAATACCTATTGCAATCTTTGCAACTTCTTGTCCGATTCTGCCAAATCCAATAATACCAATTTTTTTTCCAGCTAATTCGCTACCACCTGCATATGCTTTTTTTAGTTCTTTAAACTTTGAATCACCATCTAAAGGCATTGATCTATTTGACTCATGAAGAAATCTAACACATCCAAATAGATGAGAAAAAACTAATTCTGCTACAGATTTTGAAGACGCAGCAGGTGTATTAATAACATTTATACCTTTAGACTTAGCATAATCAACATCAATATTGTCCATACCAACTCCACCTCGACCAATTATTTTTATTGAAGGACAATTATCAATTATATCAGCTCTTACCTGTGTAGCGCTTCTAACTAATATTACTACTATATGATTATCATTAATATAGCTAATAAGTTGTTCTTGAGAAACCTTTGTCAGGTCCACTTCGAATCCATATTCTTCAAGTTTGTTTTTCCCAGATTCTGATATACCATCATTTGCTAAAATCTTCATAGTATTAATTTAAATTTGAAAAAATTGTTGGAGAAAGAAATACTTGTTCAATTTCTTTAACAATAGGGCCATCTTTTCTGCTCTCTTCAAAAACTCTAATCCATTCAGGATCATTAATAAAATTATCCCACGACTCATCTCTTTTTTTCATATCCTTAAATGATACAATATAGACTAATGCTTCTTTTCCATCATTTTGAAAAATGAATTTATCAGCAAATGATAAAGAATCCTTCATTAGAGTTGTCCAATATCCAACATTATTAAAACCATGTTTTTCAAATAATTTAGTTGTATGATTTTCAAATCGAGAAATTATATCATTAAATTTTCCATCATAAGTATAATAAACTCTCATTTCATAAATGTCATGATCAACTATATTATCAGATTTTTCATTATCTACACTACAAGAAATTAATGTAAGCCCAGTTAAAAAAAATATTTTTAGTCCTTTCATTTACTCTTGACTTAATTCAAACTCTTTCATTGCATCAATTAATATATTCAGACTTTCTAAGGGAAGAGCATTGTAGATTGAAGCTCTGTAACCTCCAACTGACCTATGTCCATTAATTCCAGATATATTATTGTTTGAGCATATTTTATTAAATAAATCAACGTCAAAGCCTTCATTAATATTAAATGTAGCATTCATTATACTTCTATCTGAAAACTCTGAAAATCCAGAAAAACATTTATTTCTATCAATTTCATTATAGATAAAATCTGATTTAATTTTATTTTTCTTACTAATACTTTCTATACCCTCTTGCTTAATTAGTCTTAGGTTTAGTAAAATACAATAGATTGAAAATACGGGTGGGGTATTAAAAGAGCTGTCTTTTTCAATATGTACTTTATAGCTTAACATAGATGGAACCTCCCTTTGAACTCTATCTAATAATTCTTTATTAATAATAACCATTGTTGCACCTGCAGGACCTAAGTTTTTTTGTGCTCCTGCATAAATAAGATCAAACTTTGACAAATCGATCTTTCTTGAAAAAATATCAGAGCTCATATCAGCTATTAAAGGGGAGTCAGATAATGGAAATGAATGGAACTGTGTTCCAAAAATTGTATTATTTGATGTTATATGTAAGTAATCATAATCATCATTAATAATTATGTCTTTTGGTATATAATTGAAATTTTTATCTGAGGATGAAGCAATTTCAGTAACATTTCCATATAATTTAGCCTCTTTTATAGCTTTAGTGGACCAGCTACCTGTGTTTATGTAAGCTGCGTTTTTGTTAAGGAAATTATGTGCAGTCATCAAAAATTGCATACTTGCACCACCTTGTAGAAATAGACAAGAATATTTGTTGGCATCAAGATCTGAAATTTCTAAGGCTAAAGACCTTGCTTCTTCAAGAACATCCATAAAATCCTTGCTTCTATGAGATATTTCTAATATTGATAAGCCCGTATTATTAAAATTATTTATTGCTGATGAAGCTTGTTCAAAAACTATATTAGGGAGTATTGAGGGGCCAGCACTAAAATTATGTACTTTATTTTTCATTAATCAATGCAAATATCTAAACTCTGATTTAATAACCAATAATAGACAATTTTAAATTTTGTAAAAATTGTTAACAAAGATTAAACAATAGATGTTATTTTTGCTCAAAATAGTATGGCAATAATAATTACAGACGAATGTATAAATTGCGGGGCCTGTGAGCCTGAATGTCCAAATAATGCAATTTATGAAGGTCAAGAATCATGGGATTACAGTAAGGGTACCAACTTAAAAGGTGATGTAGTTTTACCTAATGGTAAAAAGGTTAACTCCGAAGGTATAAATTTACCAATATCAGATGAAGTTTATTTCATCGTTCCTGATAAATGTACTGAGTGTATGGGATTTCATGATGAACCTCAATGTGCAGCTGTTTGTCCTGTGGATTGCTGTGTGCCTGATGAAAATAATGTTGAGACAGAGAACGAACTCTTGTCAAAACAGAAATTTATGCATGAATAATTAATGAAAGT
>Ga0163109_10001538_pt1 | contig 18195 bp, 17 predicted proteins | sample CRUFie1St13metaG_FD_108704 | JGI IMG/M metagenome (GOLD analysis project Ga0163109, IMG submission 108704) | Marine microbial communities from the Costa Rica Dome - CRUD Field 142mm St13 metaG | ecosystem: Environmental > Aquatic > Marine > Oceanic > Photic zone | place: Costa Rica: the Eastern... | reverse complement strand
GTGTCTCCCGTTAATAACTCAACTGCTTCTTCAGGGGTAGGGACTTCGGACCTTCTTTGATCCCGCCTGCCCCGCTCAGATATTATCGCTCGGAAAACATCTGCAGTTATGGGCGAACCATTTTCAGTTAAGTCACGGGAAGCGTCTTCTAAAATTTGATCCAAGAACATGCTCTGTTCTCTTTGCTTGAGAACATCTGGCTGAAGTCGGCTGAGCCCTCTCCGAACAAGAGGGACAGACCCACCCATAACTCCCCCTAGAGCTACTGCATGGAAAGTCTGTTGCATCCTTTCGAGCATCGGAGTGTTCTCGTCGAGAGCAGCATCAGTAATCAGAGTGTTTACAAACTCATCAATGCCCTCTTCGATTCCTTCGTCTACAACATTTTTACCAATGCCTTTGGCTGTGCCAAACGCATGTTTCTTCATAGCAGATTTTATTGCCTTTCCGGCTGCATCAAGAAGGTCACCCTCGACCATATTTGTTACCGACTTAGCAACCATGTTCATTTGCTTTGTTGTCAACCCTCTGAGCAAGGCATCTTCCAAACCTCCTTTGCCGAGTAATGAAAACCCTGATGTCAAAACCCCAGTAAATGTTCCGGCCATAAGCATTGCACCAAGTGCTCTGTCATGCGCCTCGTCAGGAGTTACATTGGGGTTCTGCTTCAGCTGATTGTAAACCGCGCCATAAGTTGCCGACCCAGATCGTGTAGCAGCAGGAATAAATACCGCCGGAAGATTACCTAACCGAGCAGATAATTTACTGTTATACGCTTTTAGAATATCAACAGCACCTTCTTTTGAGCCTTTGATAAGGTTGGCCGCGATCAAGTCTTCCGCTTGATCAGCTACTGATTTAGCCGAAGTTGTCCTAAGTGTATTAGAAGTTATCGCTTTAATCATCCCCTTGCCTGTCAAACTAGCAGAAGATTTTCCGCCTGCTTTCAGGGCAGCGTAAGCAATACCCCCCGCCCCACCTAAACCTGCGGTGCCTGCGGCTAACATCGTTGTTGCGGCAACGTCGATCATCAATGGGAAAACGGTCTCTCCTAAATCTTGAAAGAACCCAAACTCTTGTCCGAAGACAGAGGCGAGTTGTCTACGGTCGGAGTTCGCCTGACTGACTGACGCTAAGTAATCTTTTGCTGGGTCGGCCCCAAGAGCAGCTGGCAGCGCTGCGAATAACTGCCCGACTCCGTTTATAATAGACATCCCAATTCCCGATGCCCGTTGGGCGAACTCGTTGTAGTTGTCTTTATCCGCTACAAAGCCTTCTAGTATTTTGTAGTCATCAACTCCTGCTGATCTACCAACGACTAACGATTTATTCCATTCATCAGAGACAGCTGACTTTGACAGGAACTTATCCAAATCAACAAATTGTGTTTTAAGAACGCTGATACGTTGCTTGTTAAGCATTGTCTTAACGTCATCACTCAAGTCGGGGTTTGCTGCAAGCGTCTTGTCGAAGACATCTTTGTTTATCATGGCCTGCATCGACATTGTCGGTAAGCCATACCCTCCCAGCCTAAGATTTTTCCCAACATCAGGATCGTCTGCATCGTGGAACTCGAACATTTGTTTGTTCGTGGCGTTTTCCAAAACCATTTGTTCCAACGCCAGCTGCATATCTTCAGGGCGCACATCATACTTAACCGCATACTTCGCGGCTAATTGATCCATATCAATACCTCTAGCTTCGTCTACCGCTTTGCGCCTTTTTTCCGCTGCGTCCACCTCATCTCCCCGACCCATAACTCGGCTCAAAATATTAACTCCAAAACGTCCCATAGAGTTAAACTTGTGCTCGACCCAGTCCATTGTGCTATACTCGCTTTGAGCCGCTTCCGTGGATAGTCCGTCGAGTTCGATATCAAACTCAGCGTTTTGCTTGCGCTCTTCTTCGAGAAATCTTTGCGCGGCGGCAATTCTTTTTACCTTATACAGAGGCTCTTTAAAGCCATCGGGAATAGCGAGCTGCGCCTGCGCTGCCAGTGCATCCTGCATCCGGACTCCTGCATCCGAAGATATTTTAAGTGCGCTAACTAGATTCATGTCAGCTGCAGCATCCCCAACATACAGCTCTCCTGTGGACAAGCGAGCCATCGGCAACTCACCCGAGTCTACTTGTGCCCTGAACGAATCGTCTTTACTATCGTCAGACGGTGCGCCCTCTAATTCAGAGATTTGTTTCTGGACCTCTTCAAAGTTAGACCCATCATCATTCAGAATTTTGTCCCGTCTAAGAACGTCTACAAATCCTTTTCTAAAACCTTCTTCTATCTCAGCAGTGTAAGCATCTGCTTTGATGTATTCTTCGCGGAGATAATCCCCGAACTTTAATCTACTCTCCAAAGGATTGTCGTAGACGTTGGCACTAGACCACTCGGAAAACCCGAGGGTATTAACAGTTGGGGTATCAGTTTGCTCTGTCATAGCAGATGCGATTGGATATGTAGGTTAAGAGAGAATATTATTCTTTTGTATAAGCGTCTTTTCCTGCGCTAGTGTCGGCGCTACCGCCAGCGGTATTCAAATCATTAAGGAATGAAAAAACAATACCGTTAAGTTTGTTAAGAAGATAACTCTTACGGGAAGCGTCATCGTAAAATCCACCGTCTTCGTATTCTTTGCTTTCAAGGTCCACATACGCCTCGAACTCTTTAGGACTAAGATGACGTTGAGCGATGCCCCGCATTCTTTCGTTCTGGTCTTTATCAAGACGAAACTCACCAGCGCCTCCGCGCACTCTCGCGTCTTCTACTTGATCGGTAGGCATCTCAATACCAGAGCCTTTGTCATATCCTACAAACCTAGAAATAGTGTCGATGTCTTTCTGCAGTTGCTTAGAAAGGTTGGACCTCCGCTCACTAAGACCGCTTGCCCGCGCTTTTGCTTTGTTGTCTGAATCGACAGACTTGGCAACTTCGAGCAGCCCTCGTTCGGTATCCGTAACCCTACCGTCTTCGTTGGCAAGAGCAGTCGCCCTGTCTACATCTCCTATATTAGCCAACGCAGTGATATTCCTAGCCTGCGCTTCTTCTTTGGCTTTAAGGGCGGACGAAGTAGATGCCGCTGTATCAAATACTGTTTTCAACAGAGAGCTACCCGCCATCAATGGGTTTCTTGCAAAGACGTTTTGTCTTCTGTCGTTAATGGCTTGAACCTTTTCAAACGAGTCGAGTTCAGGATTATTGCGAATCTCTGTAAGAGCAGAAGATTCTTCGGCAATAATTTCAGCCTCTATGTTTTTTCTCCGATTCTCTTCTTTAATTTTTTGAAGCTCCAACTGAGCTTTTTCAAAAGCTAGTTGCTGTATCCTATCTTTCCGGCGGTCTGCAAGGATTTGCATACGGGGAGCACCGTAAGTCTCATAAAGATATGCTGAATTAGCATCTGATATAGGACGGCCAAAATGCTTTCCCTCCATAGAGGCAAAGTCATCTTGATAAGAAATAGAATCTGACATTATGAAAGAGTTTTGATATTATCCGCCCCTTTTTCAACAAGTGCGTCGTTTGTTTGTTTATCGGCGAGAGCCCTCTCTTGTTCTTCGCGGAGTTTTCTTCTTTCTTCTGCTTCTCTTCTACGGAACTCTTGCGATTTAATACGAGGCTCGCGGCTAAGGGCCGCCATCATTCGTAGTTTTCCGGCTTCTGTTCTATACCCATCACGCTCTAACGCACGAGCTTCTTTTAGATACCGCCCTCGGTCAGACATGAGCTGACGAGAGGGAGCGTTTAGTCCCCCAACAGAACCCGCAAGCGCACTTCCTCTTTCGGGTTGGCCCGCTTCACGTTTTACACGCGCTTCTTTCCGGTCGATTGCGGCTAAGAACGTAGCATCATTAGCAAAGTCTTGCGGACGTAGCCCAAGCTCAACAGCACGTTTTCTTTTTTTATCCTCTTCTTCTTTTCGTTTTAGCTCTTCGACAATCGCAGTTGGAGTGACTCCTCCTTCGGGGTCATCAACATCCACTTCAGTCATCGGAGGAAGTCCGGTCTCTTCTACTTCGACTTCTCCAGACCCTTCTACTTCGTCCTCAAGATTAGACGGATCTAGCATAACCGGAGGTGTCTCGCCAAATATAGCGTCTCGCGTGATTGCCTCACCGTAGTCAGCGGCACCCGTTTTTGGCAAACCTTCTGTTGCCAAACCGGCTTTAGCCACAAACCCTTCGGGGCCAGCTAAGAAGAATTTTTTACGTTCTTCTTTAGAAAGTTTTCCGTCCCCGTCTTCGTCAAACATCTCTACTAACTCACCACTTTTTTGTGCCTTAACAAAGGCTTCACGCTCTTTCTTTCCAAACACAACTTTTCCTTCTCGCTTTAAGCGATCCGCTAATTGTTGTCCTTGCCGCTCAAGTAGCGCTTTGTAACTTCTAGGTGCCGTGGCAAATCTTTTCTCCTCGGCATCTTTGAACTCAGCATCGTCGGCAGCTCCCGCAAACAACGCTCTGTCTGCTGGACGAATTCCGCTAAGGATAGACGAATCGTAAGCATCACGAAGTGCTTGTCCTCTTTGTTTTTGGAACTCAGTATTAAATCTACTATCAGCTGATCCTTGATCCGGACCAAACTCAGGATCGTCACCTCTATTAAAATCAATAACTTCTTTGGCCGTTTGAAAACTAGCAGCTGCAGAGCCTACAGGATCTAGTCCTGCCATGGCGGCCCTGCCAATATTAGATGCGGAAAACACATCAGGGATTCCGTCTCCATCAGAATCTGGTAGCGGTTCGTCTAATACTCCTCTTGCACCCCCACGGTAGCTATCAAGAACTTCTCTCCTGTAGCTGTCATCCCCTGCCATCTTACGGCCTTTCAATGCTTGAGCCGCTATCTGAACCGGCACGATTGCTTTGCCCGCTATTTTAGCGGCGGGCTTTACTAGCTTAGCCGCAGGCTTTACTAGCTTAGGCGATTTAACAACAGCGCGAGCTGTGTCTTTTGGTAGATCGCGGAGCCGTCTCTGTTTTGTAAGAATCTCTCTTGCGCGGCTTGGCTTTTTAGCTGCAGGTTTTTTGGTATCAGGAGTTTCAGTTTTAGCTTTAGCTTTAGCTTTAGGTTTTTTTGGTGGTGCTGGGCGTTGTCCTCCTGACAAGGTTCTTTCCATTTTAGGAGGCTGTGCCTTACGCGCTCCCCCCGACAAGGTTGTCTCTTTACCTTTGCGTAGCTGAGCTTGTTTTCTTTGAAACTTCTCTAAAGATGCTCGTTTTTGAGCGTCCCCTCCCTGCTGCGCCATTGCTTTGCCTCCGTCGCCTTTCACCCCCTTCATATTAAGAGGACCCGAAGGCTTGGAGGTTTTTTTACGCCTAGCCTTATTGGCAATATTCTTACCTACGTTTAGTAACGACTTGGCTATCTTTTGTTTTACGCTCATCGTTATAGTCCAACTCCGGACCCTTGTGGAATTTTAGAATCAGGGTTGCGTCCGAGTCCTCGATAAGAGGACGCTTGCCCAATATTAGAAGTAGGGTTGGGGCCTAACCCCTGATAGCGGCCAAACGCACCTCCACCCGATTCCTCTCTCGCCTTCATCAGCGCCTCTTTTTTACTTTTTTGCTTCTCTTCCTCTTTGCGTTTTTTCTCACGCTCGGGATTAACGAATTTTTTTTGTTGCAGCTTACGCTCAGGTTTTGGATCAGCTGCGGGAGCAGGGGGTTTATCATCTTCATCAGCCACGGGGTTGGCTGCAAATTTTGGAGCTCCCGCTAAATTAAACATAGCCGGTGGAACGGCAAAAGTTGTGGGGTCAAAGAATCTAAATTCAGACATCCTTAAAAGGCTAAAGTGCGCAATAAGAATATGAATTAAAGGGTTTTGTGTCAATCCAGCAAAACGGCATCGCGGTTTTGTAAGGCCTGCCCTAACTGCTTAATCGTAGTTCTCCGATATGGCTTTCCGTTCTTTGGATCGTCAGGTGGGTCTACGGCTACCAGCCCAAGTCTTTGGCGGGCACAATCTAGTGCTAGAAATGCAGCATCTGCAAGGTCAGGGCTCCTTCCAAAACGAGCTTTGAATTCTGGTTTTGTTTCAATTTTAACTTTTAAGGTGCCGCTCTTCACCATGTCGTAGTTACGACTCGTAATTTCTTGAGCTAAATCAGCGCTAATTCCAAAGACTTGACGAGTTCGCATCAACTCTTTGCCCACGAACCAAAGTTCTGACACCCTATTAACGTATAGTTCAGTGCCTATTGCCTGACTGTTAGCACTTACTCGTTTGTCGCTTGCTTTGCCTCCGAATCCTACGCGCAAGAATCCACTAGCCCATTCTCCAGCAAGCACGTCACAAAACGGAGCTCCCGCTCCTGTTGCGTCTACGGCAACATTCTCAGCAGGTATGTTGTGCTTAACACAATAATTTTTTATCTGTTTAACTATTTGGTATGTTCTAGGAATTGATTTGTTTGTCGCGTCATCATTCAGATGAACGGCGTCCCCAAACTCAATAACATACTGTCCTGTTATGTCATACCCCACAGCTGCCGTGTAAAGAATGGTTCGGTCTCCTCCATTTGTAAATGCGGGGTCGATTCCTGCTACAAAAGTAGGCTTACCTTGCCACTGAACTTTATTCATGGCTTTGCTTAATGTTAATTCATTTTCTCCATATATGCCTGTTGTTTCATCCGAATCAAAGAATATGGCCCGAACCATTCGCATGTAGCCCCTAGACTCTGGACCTAACAAACCTTTATCCTCGTCAATTTTTTCTTGGGTAGGAAGCCAAGGATAAAGAACTTCTCCGGCTACAATATTAGGGGACCGCTCTCCATCTAAGCGTATGTAGTCGCCACCCCATTTAGTAGCCCACCCGTCGTCTTGATTAGTGTCTACTGAGTCCCATCCGTTGATCGGCTCTGACCAGATCCCAAACGCATCAAATCGCGAGTTGGGGTTGCTCATGCCAATAAGCTGGAACTCAGGGTTTTTTGAGAGGTTAGATAGACCAGCCTGCAAGATCGCTTCAGATAACTCTGATAACTCATCTCCGATTAAGATGACTCTCTTTTGTTTAATACCGATAAATTTACCAACTGCTTCTCGCGTTTTGCTTTTTTCAGCCGCGATCAGAGAGATCCCAGCTCGTTCTATTAGTGTTCCTTTTTCGTCAATGTAGGCTGCGTTGCCAATTGAATCCCGAATCTTGATCGGTGCGCCATCAATCACGGAAAGCAAAGACATGACAGACCCCCAAATTCGCTTGCGTGCTTCGCGCAGCGTAGTCGAAGTCATCAAGACTAATGTGTCTTTGGGCTTAGAAAGCCAATTAACAATCCCCCAAGCCGCCATGGTGTGAGACTTTCCCGATGATGCGGAGCCCCCAACAGCTAAGTATTTATTGTTTAGTGCCGCCCAAACCATTTGTTCTGCCCAAGGGTGGCGTATCATTAATTTTTCAGGCAGGTCTTCGTGGTTCCAGAGCTCGTCGCAGATTCTCCAAAAATAATACTCTTTTGCTCTAAGATGCTCGTGATTTGCAAACCCATACAACAAACCAGTTATCATACTGGTAGGAGGAATTGACAACCCGCCTATGACCATGCGTTTCGTTTTTGCATCTATTCGGGGCTCTAGTATCTGCTTGATGCTTGCGTTGCTTACGGCCATAATAAAAATCACAGATTACGCCCTTCAACCGTGCCTGACAAATCTAAAGACTCTCTTCAACAACGGGCCTTATCCATGTATAAGGCGAACTGGAAGACTGTTTCGATTGCTAAAGAGCTCGGGGTTCACCCCGGCACGGTGCGAAGATGGTTCAAAAAACTTGGCCTCCCAGCTAAGAAAAATGGCCTGCATCCTCCAGTTGTAGAAGAAACTGATGAGTCACCAAAAGACTCTATAGAACAGAGACTAGAGGCTACTACCGATGAAGCTATTCTTCGCGCGAGCCATGACGCGAGGCAAAAAGAGGACGAAACTATTTTGGAGATTGCTGAGAGTCAGTCAACTCCGGCTGACAAATACCAACACTACGCTGCGGCAACCGGCATCAAACTGATGCGGGACAGCGTAAAAAATTTAAGAGCTCCTCGAACAATACGAGAACTCTCTGAACTAGATCAGTTTATTCGTAGGAATCTGGGCCTAAACGCAAAATCTGGGGGTAGCAGTAAAATGCAAATTGATATCTCCATTTTAAATAACACTAAAGCAGATAGAGGAAAAGGAGCTGTAGCGCCAATAATCGACGTAGACTAATGATCTTTGATTTCGATTCGGGTGCTCCAGAGTTTGAAGGCGCGAACTATCATCCGTCTGATGATCCTTACTTTTACAGACAAACTAATCCGACCTGTTACCAAGGATTTTACGAAAGGGTCGAGTCTAAGAAAACAAGTATGCTCATGTTTAGTGAGCTAAAAGACGCTTACATAGGTGTTGTCGAGCATCCGAGACATCCAACAATTGCGTGCTACTCAATAGCGGGGACTAGAATAATTCTTAAAGAGAAACACGGACTTACTGAGGACGAAGTCGATTTAGCCTTAGATCAGTTAATGTCCTGTGACTTAGGCCCTGCCACTCCTTGTTTTTTAGATTCAACCGTCTTGAACAAATGAGCCAACTATTCCCAAACAGGGCGATTGAGACGAACCCGAAAGTCTTAATAAGAAAAGACGATATTTCTAGTAACGATTTTGGGTTTGTAAAAAAGACCTTAGTCGGAACTTTTTTTAGAGTCACGCCTAGCAACGCGAAAGAAGTTATTTTTTTGCAGGGCCTTCCTAAGAACTACATCGTGTTTACTCCAGAGCACGGCAACGGTCTCATCATATCTCCGTCATGTCTGAAGAACCAATCGTCATAGTTGGAATCGACAACGGATTGGATGGTGGGCTGTGCGCTATTTCTAGCCACGGATTAATCGTCGATAAGATGGCGATGCCATGCAAACAGCTCAGCAAAAAAAGAGAGGTCGATACCAAGAAAGTTTACGACTGGTTGGTAAACCTACACAGCCCATTTTGTCTCGCGGTAGAAGAACCACTCGCACACGCAAAAAGTTCGCAAGCGGTTAGGTCTATGGCCATCAGCTTTGGAAAAATTGTAGGCATGGCTGAAGCAAAGGAGTTTGAGCTTTTCCGAGTATCCGTTCATAAGTGGCAAAAGAAAATGTTGGGTAACGTGCCAAAAGGAATGTCTAAAGTGGCGGCTTTAAACGTAGCTGAACGGCTCGCCCCTTCAGAGAACTGGCTAAAAAACAAACGCTGCCGCACTCCGCACGACGGAATGATCGACGCCTTTTTAATTGCTCAATATATTTTGACAGGGCGGTCTAAGGATGTATGATCGGGGCTATGCCCGATTCTCACTCAGATAGAGACCACGCAGAATTTTCTCCGTCCGCTTTAAAATACATAGCCGGTTGCGCGGGGTATCACGGTAAAGAAGGAACAAGCGCAGCAGCCGAAAAAGGCACACGAATTCACGAGGCGCTAGAGATTAATGACACGACTAACTTAGAGAGCGAAGAAGAAGTTAGTATCTTTGAGCAAATCGTCGAAGAAGAGGAGTCGTTTATTTTTAACTACGCACAAAACGGTAGAGCCGAGAAACGCGACTACAAAGAAGTCCAGCTTACTGTAGAGCTAGAGGGCACGTCAACGTGGGGAACTTGTGACCGGCTAACTATGTTCGATGACGGAACAGGGATACTAGCAGATTACAAAACAGGGATTAGTATGATTGATCCCCCAGAAAAAAATTGGCAAGCGCAAGCATACACGGTGGGCGCATTTCAAAAGTTCCCTGAACTAAACGAGATTGTGTTTGTGTTTTACGTTCCGGTAAGGAACGAAACTTTGTTCTACACTTTTACTAGAGATGATCTCCCCGTCTTAGTCAGAAAACTTTCTGAGGTAATTAAAAAAGGAGAACGGGTCCGACCAAAATGGCAAACAGGAACTCCTGAGTTATCTGATCTTACACCTACGGTTAATTGCAGATTTTGTCGCCACGAAGATGCGTGTCCGGCTCTTGGGGGGCTGGTTATCTCTGTAGCTAAAAAGATAAACACGGAACTTCCTGACGTGGATATACATGATGTTAGTGATCCTGCAGTCATCGAACAGCTTTGGCTTATCGCAAAGATGGTTTCTAACTGGGCGGACCACATAAAAAAGAAAGCTATTGGGATGGCAAAAGAGGGGGTTGAGTTCCCAAGTCTTAGACTAAAGAGTATGGGGTCTCCTAAAAAAGTAGACGACAACCTCGGGGTTCTTGGAGTGGCTGAAAAGTTTGGCATGACCGCCGAAGAACTTATTGAAGCGGCCAATCTTCCACTAGCTAAGATCGCTAAAGCAGTCGGAGAAAAAGCGGAAAAAGGGCAGCGGAAAAATATTTCTCAAGAATTTGTTGACGAGTGCCTCGCAGAAGGTATGGTCTCGATCAGTCCGGAGAGACACACTCTCTCCTAAACAAGAAACAAGAAACACGAAACACAATGGCAGGAAAAATTAAGGAAGCCACCACGACGGAAATCATGTCCCCAGCGGCCATGATGATTGAACCAAGCGACATCGAGATCCCAAGGATCAACGTGGTGCAAAAAACGTCTGAGATTGATGCGCCCTTTGGCAGCATCGTTTTGGACAAACAGTTCGTTATTGCGGAAGCAGAAACAGATCCAGAGAACTCTCTCAAAGCTGTGCCGGTTTCTGTAATGAAGGGCTGGCGGGAAGACATCCCATATGATGATGACGAAGTCCCTCGGATTGCTAACTCGCAAGAGGAGCGCGATCAGATCGCGAAGTCATCTGATTATCCGATGCTTGAGTTTGCGGATATTACTCTGGCAATTGCAAAACCAGAGGACACATCTGTAGACCACGCATTCCCGTTTCCGATTGGAGATGAGTTCTTTGCACTCGGTCGCATCAATGTGGCCAAGGATGCGTATCGTCAGACCTTTAAGCGTCTCGCTACGTTTACTCTGTTCAATCCTGATACCCCCGCGTTTATGAGATACTGGGACTTTACGTCCGCTCTCATCTCTCGGGGCAAGTATTCATGGTATGCTCCATCTCTCACGTTTACCGAAAAGGAAACGAGTGAGGCCGTGCAGAAATTTGCCAATAACTTTTCAAGATAATGGCAGATTTTGATCACACCACAATTGAGGAGGAGATCAAAATGCTGACTAGCATGATCGCCGAACTTGATGACCAATTGGAGCAAACGAAACAGGGAAGGATTAAGCTCATTAACATTCGAGCAGCTCTTGCTTCTTCGATCGGAGAGGAATTGAAAGTTGAAGACAAAGATCAGTTGAGTCTGACTTTTGTTGTAGACGGAAAAGAAACCGAGATAGGAAGCGAGTAACCATTCGGGTATTGTGGCGGACTAGTTGTTAGGTCTGGTTATCAGCATCGCCCTCGCCGTAACCACATAAAAGCGGCGGCAGCTTACCCCCCTACTGGTTTTTAGTCAGTGTCCAGTAGGGGGGTCTTTTTAAGACATGAAAACTTATGCACTCGATTACGAGACTTATTATGACAAGCGCTGTAGCATACGGACGCTCGGGCCTATGGGTTACTTTACCCACCCAGATTTTGACGCCTACATGCTCACAGTCAAAGGGACTGACGGGACAGAATTTGTTGGGCACCCCAAGGAGTTTAACTGGGATTTGTTGATTGGTAATAGAGCGATTAGTCACAACGCTGCTTTTGATGAAACCTTATATCTACATGGAGCTACCGAAGGATGGTGGCCGGAAGTTAAGCCCCTCGAATGGCACTGCACGGCCGATTTGGCAGCGTATGTTCGGCTTCCTCGCTCTCTTAAAGGCGCGACTAATAAAGCATTTGGGATCGAAGTAGATAAAAGCACACGCGACAATATGAGCGGCAAGCGTTGGGAGAACATGACCGACGAGTTCCGCGAAGAGGTAAGTCGTTATGCTATGGTAGATGCCGAACTATGCCTTCGTTTATGGGAAGAATTTAGTGATCAATGGCCCGCCCATGAAAGAGAGATAAGTATTCTTAACCGAAAAATATCTCAAGGAGGTATCCCGATAGATACGTGCCTCCTCAAACAGCAACTAGAGGTAGTCAAAGAAAAGCTGTTTGAAGCGGAAGCAGCAATTCCTTGGCTCGGCAATAAGCCATTGTTAAGCCGTGCCGCATTTGACGAAGAGTGCCAAAAGGTAGGTATTGAGCCCCCAGCTAGTCTGGCAAAGACTAATCCAGAAAGTCAAAAGTGGATAGACTTCAATAGTCGAAAACACGATTGGATAGAAGCCACACAAAACTGGAGAAGAATCAACGCGCTCAAAAAGAAGATAGAATCTTTTGATGTCGCTACAATGCCAGACGAACGGTATTACGGGGGCTTCATGTATTTCGGAGCACACACCGGACGTTTCAGTGGAAGTGGCGGCAATCTGAACCTACAGAATCTTCCTAGAGAAGAAATGTTTGGGGCGAACCTTCGTCACTTAATATCAACAAAAGAAGACAAGCGCTTAGTTGTGGCCGACTTGAGCCAGATTGAAGTCCGGACTCTTTGTTGGCTGGCAGGAGACAAACAGATGCTGGCTGAAATTGAAGAGACCGAAGACATATACGAAGCGTTTGCTATTCGTTTTGGTAGGTGGGACAAAGAAAAAGGATCTTTGAAACAAGACCCTAAACTTCGGCACAAAGTTAAAGCTATGGTGTTGGGGTGCGGGTATGGCGCGGGCAAAAAGCGTTTCGCGGAAATGTCCGGCATGACTCAAAAAGAAGCTGACGCAGCTGTTGACTTGTATCGGGCGTCAATGGAAACAGTTACTCGCTTATGGCAAGATTATAATTCTGATATAAGGGGGGCTTACACTTTGTCAGATCAAAGTGTGCCCACTCCTTTTACTGTCGATCTTCCGAGCGGACGATCGCTAGACTATGGACTAATATCAGCGGATAAAGTTGAGGGGGGAAGGTTACAATACGTCGCTCATTTTCCAAAAGGGGCGAAGATGATTCCGATAAAACTATGGGGAGGATTTGTCGCAGAGAACGCATCGCAAGCGTTAGCCAGAGATATTTTTTCGGACATGCTTGTCAGAGTGAATGCAGCAGGCCATAAAATTATCATGCACGTTCACGATGAAATCGTTGTCGAAGCTGATGCTGATAAAGCAGAAACTGTTTTATCAGAAGTATTGGATATTATGTCTACTCCTCCGGATTGGATTACTGATATCCCTCTTGCTGCTGATGGGGCAATCTTAACTCGATACACTAAATGACATACCGATATATTAAAAATCTACGCAACTCTGATGCTCACAAGTCATCTGACTTGTCTAAACTTTCTCACCCTATCCCAGCCTTTAAAACAAAGGCAGAGTATCGTTCTTGGTGTGCAAACATAAATACGGACCATGTTTTTTACAGCGCCTTAGAAGGAAGAGCTCCGTCTAAAAGAATATCTGGAGAAAATCCAGTGAACAAAGTTCACGGCATCGTAGCTGATTATGACGCACCTGTGAACTGGAATGGGATTGATGTTAAGATCGCCGCAATGTGCGGTAATAATCTCCCAACATGGAGGACTAAAACATACAGCGGATACCTTCGCCTTGTGTGGGAGTTTGAATCGCCCCTTCCTATTTCGCCGGAGATGTTTGGGGAGTTTTCTAAACAGATAAAATCTATTCTTAACCTTAAAAAAATTACTGCAGGGTTTGACGAAACTTCATTGAACCCGTCCCAGTATTTTGAACTGGGGGTTGACTGGACAAAGATTGGCCCCCCGCTGCCAAAAGCAGTGTTCACTACAGCCCTGTTGAAAGCAGCAGAAAAATCGCCCCCTCAGTCCGGCGACACGCTTATCCCAATAGATGTTGTTTCAGATAAGGTTCTTTCTGACTACGGCCACAGATGGGTCGGAGACTTTGATATTGGGGCTCGCGGTCCCCTATTCTGGATCGACGATGGCATTGATAGAGAAGGGTGTCAGGTCTCAGAAGAGGGCATGATATGCTACTCCGATAGGGCCGGAAGAGGCTTTATGTCTTGGGCGGATATATTTGGGCAAAATTTTGTATCGGCCTACGAACAAAAGAAGATGGGGTCTTTACTCGATGAGTATTGGTTCAACGGCAAAAAGTTTTTCAAGCTGCTAGACAATATCGCGGTCGAAATACCCAGAGAACAACTCGTATTAGAACTTAGACAAATGGGATTTTGCCCTAAGCAAAAGAAAGGCAAACCATTATCGGAAGTAGAAGCGGCTATTCTAGTAGTAAGCAATCAGAACAGGATTACTGAAATTGCTCCGGTAGTCTTCTCGAAAGAGAGAATTGTAGAAGAAAGTGGAAATCGGATACTCAATACTTCAACCGTAGAACCAGTCGAGCCTGCTGAAGATGGAGACCCACAATATTGGCCGTTCATCCACGCATGGCTACACCAACTTTTTGAGAACTCTACGTCTCGCCCTACGGTAGAATACTTCTTTGCGTGGCTAAAAAGATTTTATGAAGCGATACTAGAAAGAGAAACAAGACAGGGACAGGCGCTGATTTTAGTAGGGCCAACAAATAAAGGTAAAAGTTTACTATCTAACCGAGTTATTTCTGGTCTTGTAGGGGGTTTTTCTGACGCATCTGACTACCTATCGGGCCACACAAAATTTAATAAAGACCTTGGTCGAGTCGCGTCGTGGGTTATTGATGACACCACCAGTGCGAGTTCTTTCCAAGATCAACGTAAAGCAACTGAGCTAATTAAGAGGGCTGTCGCAAACCCACGCATCGAGTATATGGCTAAGTATGCCGATTCTATTTCAATCCCATGGGCGGGCCGAGTTATTATGTCGTTGAATATGGACGCTAATAGCCTGTCTGTCATTCCCGCACTTGATAGCAGTAATCGCGATAAACTAATGGCCTTGCGTGTTAGTGACAACGCTACTAGCAACTTTCCCCCAAACAAAATGTTGGAAGCGACAATTAAATCTGAGCTGCCTCACTTTGGTAAGTGGCTTCTTGATTGGAAGGTCCCTCAAGAAATCGAGTCTTATGGACGCTTTGGCGTGACGAGTTTTATTGACGTGTCGGTTTCTTCTGCAGCTTACGATAACTCAAGCCGGTCTGCCGTCGCAGAACTGGTCGAGTTCTTTGCAAAGAAATGCCGAGGGCTTAACGACACGTTAAGAACGTGGGAGGGGACACTTACAGAGTTTCAAGTAACCCTCCACGATTTTAACAACGGAAGGAACGTCGGTATGTCCAACAATCTTGAGTTTGTTCGACGGGGGATGTCTGCCTTGGAAGAAGCTGGCAAAGCTAACAGTAACATACGGCCCGTGAAATCTGTGGGGCAAGGAGGTGGGAAGGTGTGGACGATAAGCGTTGAAGAGAAATATGATATTCTTCCGGCTACAGTCTCATAAAGAAGATGGGGATCGTAAAGCTGAGATCGGAATATGATATCCTGAAACTTTGTATTTGAATCCGTAATCGTCTTCTTCTCCTTTACGCTTGAACTCTCCTTCAGCAATGAGTCTATTTTTTGTGACCCAGCCTAGCATCCACGCTCGGGTGAGGTCCTTACGGACGCGGACGAAAAAATAATGGCTCGCCTTGAGGGGCTTGCCTTCAGGACAAACTACAGAAGCGGTGTAGTGTGGGCGGGGTTTATCACAGCATGTCTTGGACTTTACGTCGATTTTTCTATTTCCAAGTAAGTAGTCATGCGTGAGGGAAAAATTTCCCACATACTTTGACTCTGGGAAAAGAAGCTCAAACCCAATCTCACCCAAGAAGCCAGTCATTCGACCAGCTCCACGGGTGAATGAATTAGGAAGCACCCCAAGATTTTGGCTTCGCTCGAAGGCCTGCTTGACGTTTTCAGAGTTCGGGATGAACTTAATAAGTTTGCTCCGTCCCTCTTTAGAAAATTGACGGGGCAGTTTTTTCTTCATCTACCAGAGATGCTTACACGCCCAATATCTTGCTGTAGTTTTGTCCTTTGCGGTGGCGCAATTATGCCGAGCTCTAAAGTTCGCTCGACGTTTTGGGTTCTTGTGCTTTCGGAAATCAGAATAATCTCGATGCCCGTAAGACACTTTTTTAATTTTGTCCCCTTGTTTGCCGAGGACAACAAACTTCTTCTTACTCCCTTTTGGAGCTCGTTTTGGTTTGTTGAACCCAGCAAACGTCTCGCCGAGATATGATATCCGGCCAGAGGGCAAACGCTTGAATCGTTTGGAAGACACTACATCATGCCGCCTTTTGCGGCTTTCTTTTTAGCCATCTTCATGGATGGTTTGCTATGACCAAAACCTTTGGCTTTCAGGGCCAAGTGTTCTTTTTTGTTCTTAGCCATAACAGCTTTTTTGCCGTCAGGCGAATACATCATGTGTGGCTTAACTTCGTCTTTTCCTTTCATGGTCTATTTTTTGGTTTTACGTTTTCGTTTTGAGGGAGATTTACCTGATGCCCTCAAAAATGCTCGGCGCTCTGCTTCTGTGTATTTAGCGCGGGTCTTGCCGCTGGCTTTGGCTTTACGCTTCCTCTTAGTTCCAGCCGCGTATTCAGAGGCAGACAAAGATTTTATCGCGGCGTCTGGCAAATATCGTTCTCCTGTTTCCGAAGACTTCTTGCCTGATTTGGTTCTCCACTTTTGCTTTGTCCAATCGCGGAGGGATTGTTGTGATTTTCGTAAAGCCATAATTTTTAATTACGGTATCCTCCACCAGCTTTTTTATATCTCAAACTTAGCAACTGCGCTTTACGCGCCGACCACACTCCACGAGGTCCGCCCTTTGAACCCGCTTTAATCCGCTGAAACAGCCGCTTTCGCATAGCTGGTTTCGTGTAGTTACCAGCTTCGTTGACGCGGGATTTAGATTTTTTCTTTTTAGCCATTATACTTTAAATCTTTTGCAGAATCTTTCCCACGCAGGGAAGAACAGTTCTTCAATGCAGACTACCAAACTTTCTTCCTCGAAGGAATCCAATCTATCGAGTCCGCTAAAAGCAAGGCAAGCGTGGAGCATCTCATGTCGAACAGTTGTTTTCACGTCTGCGGGTTTTAAATTTTGATCAATGACTATCGTTTTACGTTCGTGTGAGTAGTATCCATAATATCCCTTTGAACGATTATTCTCATCGCTTAAATCTTCTTTGATTATCTTAACGGGAACTCCCGCTATGTGGATACTTTTGGGGAGGCTCATCCGTCTGCGAATTTATTTAAGGCTCTAGCATAAACCCCAGCTAGTTTTCCGCGATTGTTATTAATCATCATCCACTCTTCGCAGTTGCTCCCGAAGAACGGTTCTGCGATAACCGCTATGGGGCGCACTTTGCGGAGAAAATATGACCCACGTTGCTTGGCTGCTCTAGGCTTCGCCCCTCTGGATTTCATATCAGGATAAGATTTCTCCATCTCTTCCTTCAGGGCGTAAGCTAACTTGCTGCCACCTTTGCTGGCGTGCCAGTAAAGCCACTCATGCCCTTCAGCTTTTGGGGTGGCTGAGTTGAAGTGCAGCTCGACGACGGCATCTATATCGTCGTCGATAAGTTTTTGGGCGAGGTAATCAACAGCGCCAACATAGGTGGGGTCTTTGTAGTCGTTGTAGATCACATAGTCCATAGTAAGAGCAGGAGCTATCCTACGAACTAAATCAGAGTTAAACGTAAACTCTGAAATAGAATAACCAGACTCGCGAGAAGTCATGGCTCCTTCGTCTCCTTGACGAGAATGCCCTACTGCCAACCCAATCTTCATTTATTAATCAAACGGTAAAGGGATGCTATTCCTACCGCGATACCTACAACCAGTGATCCTACCCTCAACCAATACTCAAATTGCTCCTGCATACTTGTGACCAAACCTATGACGGGGGCGGCCATTCCAATCAATGAGTCAAAGATGCGTGTGTTAATCATTTGTTACCTATAATAATTGCTCTTCGATATGAGTAGTCGCTGTGGAATCTGTGATTCGGGCGACCAACTAAGCTACCCTCGCAGAAGTGATACAACTCCCCTTCAATCAACGTGATCGTTGGGGGATCGAATAAGGCGCTCGCGTTCGCGTTTGATTCGTTGGGCAATCCTTTCGATCCGCAACTTGCTAGCAGGGCTGCCATCAGCGGCCAGCCTATCAAGCTCATCGTAAAGATCGTCGAGGCGCGTGTCACGCTTGAGTCGGATGTGTTCGATGTAAGCATTTAGGGCAGCGG
>Ga0163109_10001537_pt1 | contig 18196 bp, 19 predicted proteins | sample CRUFie1St13metaG_FD_108704 | JGI IMG/M metagenome (GOLD analysis project Ga0163109, IMG submission 108704) | Marine microbial communities from the Costa Rica Dome - CRUD Field 142mm St13 metaG | ecosystem: Environmental > Aquatic > Marine > Oceanic > Photic zone | place: Costa Rica: the Eastern... | reverse complement strand
TTAAAGATGCTATAAAGTTATTGTTAAACTAATTATGGAAATTTCAATAGTAATACCAGCATATAATAAAATTGAAAACATTAATTTAAGAAATTTGACTTTGGTAATTGTAAAAGAAAGAGTAAATTTTTAATTATTAATTTTACATGAGAATAGCGGTTACTGGAGGAAATGGTTTTATAGGAAAATATTTACTAAAATTTTTGATTAAAGAAAAAAAAAATAAAATCATTCATCTCTATAGAAGTAAGAAATTCAAACATGCTAGTGTAAAAAATGTTAAATTTGATATAAGTAAAAAAATAAAAAAAAATTTATATCAAGAAATTGGATCACCAGAGTATTTAATTCACCTAGCATGGGATAATTTAAATAATTATGAAAGTAAATCTCACATTAGAACATATACGCAAAACCTAAAATTTTTTAGAAAATTACATAATTGTTCACTTAAAAAAATATTTGTAATGGGTACCTGTTTCGAATATGGAAAACGAAATGGTGAACTAAAAGAAAGTTTAAGATCTAATCCTGGCAATAATTATTCTAAATCCAAAGATAGGCTGAAAAAAGAGTTATTTAAAATTTTTAAATATAAAGAACCAATAGTTATATGGGGAAGATTATTTTATGTTTATGGTGAAGGTCAAGACCCTAGGACTCTATACGGTCAATTTAGTAAATCTATTAAAGATAAAAAGAAAATTTTTAACATGTCTAAAGGAGATCAGACCAGAGATTATCTAAATGTTAACACTGTAATCAAAATTATTATTAAAATTTTAAAAAAATCAGATAAAAGTGATGTAATTAATATTTGTTCTGGAAGACCAGTTAGTTTAAGGAATCTTGTTAAGAAATGGCAAAAAAAAAAGAAATATAAGCTGAAATTTAATTATGGATATTACAAGAATTCTGTGAATGAAGCTCAAAAGTTTTGGGGAAGTACTAAAAAATTAAAAAAAATTTTAAATAAATGAAAATTATAAAATATTCCACACAATCCATAGATAAAAGTGATATACAGGCTGTGATAAAAACTTTGAAATCAAAGTATTTAACAAAGGGCAATGTCACACTAAATTTCGAGAAAAAAATAAAAAATTTTTGTAAATCCAAATACGTTTGTGCTACAATTAACGCAAGTGCCTCATTATTAATGGCATGTAAATCAATTGGAATTAATAAAGATGAGTATATATGGACTACCAATATTACATATATTGCAAGTATTAATTGTGGATTACATCTTGGTGCAAAAATAGATTTAGTGGATATTGATGAGACAAATAATATATGTGTAAACAACTTAGAAAAAAAATTAATAATAGCAAAAAAAGAAAAAAAATTACCTAAAATTTTAGTTGTAGTTCATTTATCTGGATTACCTTGCAATTTAAAAAAGATAAAAGAGTTATCAAAAATTTATAAATTTAAAATAATTGAAGATGCTTCACACGCTTTTGGTTCTGTTTATGATAACTCAAAAATCGGATCTTGTAAGTTTTCAGATTTGACAATTTTTAGTTTTCACCCAGTTAAAAATATAACTACTGCTGAGGGTAGCGCAATTACAACAAACAACTCAAAAATTTATAAAAAACTCCTATTAATCAGAGAAAATGGACAAAATTTTGCTCGTATTAATAGAATTAATTTTCCTACAAAATATGACGTTACAACATTAGGTTACAATTTTAGAATTAATGAAATTAACTCATCATTAGGATTATCTCAGATAAAGAAAGTAAATAAATTTATAAAAAAGAAGCGAATTATTGCAAAAAGATATTTTAATGAAATGAACTTTCCAGAAATTACTTTACCTAGCAAAAAAATACTAAAATTTTCTGCACTTCACTTATTTATAATTAGAATTGATTTTAAAAAACTCACAATAAATAAATATGAATTCATTAAAAAATTAAAGAAAAAAAATATTTTGGTTAATTGTCATTATATTCCATTAAGCAAGTTTAAATTAATTAAAAAAGCTTTACCAAAAAAATATTTAAAAAATTCTGAACAGTATTATAAGCAAGCAATGTCGATACCTATGTATCCTGATTTAAATTATCTTGAGCAATCTTATGTAATTGGAGTTTTTAAAAAATTGATTGTGAAATATAAAAAAAAAATTAAATGATAAATTACTTAAAATATAGATTAAAAAATATTATAAATAATAATAAGAGGCAAATAGGTGAAATTCATTTAGCTAAATCTAAAGAAAATTATGGCAAAATAAAAAATATAAGAGATGCAGAGATTAAAATTTTTTCTCAATTTGGAGAAGATGGTATAATAAATTTCTTACTACATAAGTTGAATTTTAAAAATAATATTAGTTTTGTTGAAATTGGTACAGGTGATTACGAGGAATCTAACACAAGGTATCTATGTGAAACTATGATTTCTAGAGGACTTCTAATTGATAAAATTCGTGAACTAAAATTTATTGAAAAACGAGATTTTTTTTGGAAAAACGAAATATATTATTATCAAAAAAGTATAACTTCAAAAAATATAAATAGTATACTAGAGCAATATGGTTTCATTAATAATTTTAATTTACTCTCAATAGATGTCGACGGAAACGATTACTGGATTTTAGAAAAAATTGATATATCAAATTGTGATATAGTAATTGCTGAATATAATCCAATATTTGGATCAAATTTATCATTAACAGTTCCTGATGAAGATCATTTTAATAGAGACAATTATAATAAAATTTTTTATGGATCATCATTATTAGCAATGATAAACCTTATGAATTCAAAAAACTTTTTTTTCATAGGTTCCAATAAAGCATGCAATAACGCTTTTTTTATAAATAAAAAAAAAAGTGATTTATTTATTGATATAGAAATAGAAAAAAATGAAAAATATGTCGATTTTAAATTTAGAGAATTAAAAAAAAATAATCCAAGTGAAAACCAAATTAAAAATCTCTTAAAAAAAATTGAAAATTACACTATTTACGATTTAGATAATAAGAAACTAATAAAGATAGAGAGTATCAAAAGTAAATTATTTGATGTTTAAATTAGACTTTGAGATTAAAAATAAGTTTTATTTCATATTACTAACATTGTTTCCAATATTTTATATTGTAGGTAGCTTATTCTTAAATACAATTATAGCTTTGATCAGCTTTGTATTTATAGTTAATTATTCAAAAATTAAATACGACAAAAGCTTATTAATATTTTTTTTTTTTATAGTAATTTTTTTTATTATTAATTCAATTTTTTCAGAAAGTATTTCTTATTCTTTTTATAAATCATTTGCATATTTAAGATACTTACTTTTTATGCTGGGTCTCTTTTATATTTTATATAATACTAGTAGTGACTTAAAAAAAATTATTTCCAAAATATTTATTTTAATTTCTATATTTTTGATAGCAGATATTTTTTTCGAATTTTTTAATGGAAGTGACATATTTGGTAATAATTATGGCACAAATTATAATAGAATCTCAGGACCCTTTGGAGATGAATTGATAGTTGGTTTTTTCTTATTTTATTTTGGTTTTATATCATGGGGATTATTTATTAGATATCATAAATTCAAGAATAAATTTATTTTTTATATATTTACAGTTACAATTATTTATACAATCTATATTACTGGTGAAAGAAACGCGTTCTATAGTTCATTGATTTTTCTTATTTTGATAATTTTCTTAGAAGCAAAAATTAGAAAAATTAGTTTTTTTGCTCTTGTAACAATAACAGTACTTTTTTACTTCAGTAACAAATTTAATGTTGTAGGTAATAAGTATGATTTTAGTAATATTAATCAAATAAAAAGTTTGAGTAAAAAGGAGGATACTGAGGATTTTTCAAAATTTGAAAAATTATCTAATACTGCATTAAATAGTCATTGGATACTACATTATAGGTCAGCTTTTGAAATATTTAAAGAAAATCCAATAATTGGATCTGGATTTAAAACTTTTAGAACAGCTTGTCCAAAAAATGAAAATAGTAAAAAATATTTATGCGCAAGCCAACCTCATAATATTTATTTTGAACTCTTATCTGATACTGGCATTATCGGTTTATTAATTTTTATGTTAATATTTATTTACCCTATTCTTCTTTTCTTAAAAAACTACAATAATGTAAAAGTTTCATCAAAAATATTTTTTGCTCTATTTTTAGTATATATTTTCCCATTTAAACCTCATGGAAGTCTTTTCACCACATCATTTGCTACACTTTTATGGTTTTTGTATTCTTTAAATTTATATTGCTTTGAAGATGATAAAAAAAAATAAATACCCCTTCGTAAGTATAGTAACACCTAATTACAATGGTGAAAAATATTTAGAAGAAACTATCAGATCAATTGTCAAACAAACCTCTGATGATTATGAATTTATTTTAGTAGATGGAAAATCTACTGATAATTCTATAAATATTATAAAAAAATACCTAAAAAAAATAGATATATTTATTTCTGAAAAAGATAAAAGTATGTACCATGCAATTGATAAAGGTATTTCAAAAGCAAAAGGTGAAGTAATTATTTGGATCAATTCAGACGATTTGTTGCATAAAAAAGCGGTTCAAAATGTATCTAACATATTTAAAAAAAATCCAGAAATCGATTGGATCTCTGGAATTAATGGTTTCATAAAAAAAAATATACAATTCAGTAGTATTCCATATATTTATCCAAGATATATTCTTTCCAAAGGATATGCAAATCACGCGCACTGGGGATTTGTACAGCAAGAAAGTATTTCATTCAGAAAAAAACTCTACAAAAAGTCTGGTGGATTTGATTATAAATATAAGAATTCATGTGACTTTGGATTATGGAAAAAATTTTCAACTATCACAACTTTGCATTCTGTATACATTAATATTGGTTTTTTTAGATCAAGGGAAGGCCAAGACTCAAAAGTAAATAGGCACCTTACCTTTAAAAGTATCGGAATGAAAAAAATTCCATTTTATAGTTTTAGGTATATTAGAAATATATTATCTCTAATTTTACTACCTTATATATTAATTAAGACGTATATTTTAACAAAATAAGATATACAGAAATTGTTATCAAAATTAATAATATCAAAAATCTTTCTGTAACCATATATGTATAAATTGGGACATTTACAATTAATAAGTATAATAAAACAGTTCTAGATTTTCCAAATTTTTTTAAAATTTTATGATGAAGGTGATTTTTATCCCCCCTAAAAGGGTTCTGATTTTTCAAAATTCTAATAAAAAATAAACGCAGCATGTCTATTCCAGGAATTATAAATAAAAGAAATATTTCTTCTGCGAAATACAAAGTTGGATTATAATAATTTTCTTTAATTAATATTGCTGCTATACTTACTGATATAAGGTAATTTCCAGAATCTCCTAAAAAGACTCTATATTTCAAGTTTAAAAATAAAAATACAATTATCGAAATTATAAATACATAATAGTATTCAAATATTTCAAAATTTTTAAATATTAAATATAAAAAGAAACTTAGACCTATTGAAGATGCTAATCCATCAATGCCATCAATAAAATTAAATGCATTAACAAAAAGTAATATGCATAATGCAGAGAAAGTGTAGCTAAATATGATGTTATCATTAATAAAAACAGAATTATTAAAAAAAAAACTTAGACTATTTATTCTTAAACTTGGCTCGAAATAAAAAATTATTAAACAGGCTGTAACTGTAAAAAATAATTTTAAATTTGCATCTAAATTTTTAATATCATCAATAATAGCAATTAGAAAAAAAGATAATAATAGATAAATACTTATGTATTTATCTAAAACACCGTCATTTAAGTAGATTATAAAATAATTAAAAACCAAACTGCTAAATAAAAATATACCACCAAATAAAAGAGCCTTAGATTTATGAATACTTAGTTTACCTGGAGTATCTATTAAATTAAGTTTGGAACATATATATTTTCTATTAACACACAAAATATATAAAAAAACCACAACTATTAAGTTTACAAAAAAAAATTTCATATAATCTTTTTTATAAATCTATTCGCAAAATAATTTGAAGCGCTACAAAGTAAAATGTTTATGGTATGCAAATTTATTCCAAAAGAATTTGTTAAGTTTTTATCTAATACTAAACAATTTCCGTATTTATTGTATATTTGTTTGTTAAACTCTACATGTTCACAATTTTTTCCATTGTTACTATCATAAGTAAAATTTATTACTTTATTTAGCTTATAAATTCCCATTCCTCCATAAGCTGAAATTACATTTATTTTTTTTGCCTTAATAATAAAATTTATAAATAAGAATCTACCTATCAAATTAAAAAATTTTTTCCTAATTTTGCTGTTTTTCTTGTAAGCTTTAAATAGTTCTTCAAAACAATCATAATTAATAATGTTATCAATCCTAAGGGTCCATATATCGTAATACAAAAATTTTTGAGTGGGAAAAATTCCAATTGAATTTTCATTTTCTAATATTGCTTTTTTGACCTTTTTAGCTGTAAGACTTCCATTAACCCCACCACAATCTAAAACGATCATCAAATCATAAGTATTTAAAGTTTGGTCATTTTTTATAAAATTCAAATATTCATTTCTGCTTTTGGCTAATCTTATAACTCTATTATTTATACCTTGTAGATTTTTATTTATTAATATTCCTTTTCTATTCTGAAGATATTTTTTAATTAAATCACATGAATTATCAGATGAGTCAGACTCAACGAAAATTATAAAATAATCTTGAAATTTTAAATATAATTTATCCAGTGTCTTGAATAAACTCTTTAGATTTGATGACTCATTTCTTACAGGAATACAAAATACAACTTTTTTATTTATCATCAATTTATTAATATTAATATAAGTTTGTTATTTGATACATTAATATCGATTTTATTGCATAACAAGTTAATACATTTATTTGCATTTATTTTAAAGCTGAATATATTGAGTAAATTTAAAGATAACTTTAATCAAACATATTACAAAAATTTAATGAAAAAATTCTTAATTTTGAAAGCTGTTAGATTTATATATGAATTGAAAGATCAGACTTATATAAACAAAAAAAATTATGAATATGTAAGATTTACAAAAAAAAATTTTAATAGTTAACGAATTGTGAACCTATATACTTCTGCTTGGTCAATAATATCTAATAAAAATCAAAAAAAATTTCTTTTTATAATATTTTTGTTTCTTATTTTGTCTATATTAGAAATTATTAGTATAGCAGCAGTAATTCCATTTGTTGCAGCGATTTTTTCTCCAGAACAGTTATTGAATTTCCAAATTTTAAAAAACTTTGGTAATTTTTTAAGTGAATATCAGGATGTTATCATACCGTTATCCTGTATATGCTTTTTTTTTCTTTTTTTACTAAAAAATTTATTTTCTATAATTACATATAAATATATTTTTAATTATAATAGTGAAATAAGAGCTGAAGTATCTACCAAGTTATTAAAAAAATTTTTTAATCAAGATTATTTATATTTTATCAATAATACCCAGGGCAAGCTATCTGCAACTATGAGCTCTGAAACTTCTGTTTTCTCCTCACAATTTTTAGATGCCTTAATGATATTTTTAAGCGAATGTATATTATTGGTAGCAATATTTATTCTAATAATATTAACTGGGCATAGTGTAATTTTCTTTGCAATAGTGCCTATAGCAATATTAACAACACTTATTTTAATCTTATTAAAAAAAAAAATTAAAAAATGGGCTGCTCATAGAGTTGAACTAGCTGAGAAAATGGTAACAGTGAGTCAGAGAATATTTATAGGAGTAAGAGATATTTATTTTTTAAAAAATTTAGATCAACTTCTTAATAACTTTTATATCTTAAATAAAAACCAAAGCTTACTTGACGCCAAGACGAAAACAATAAGTATTATACCAAGGGCATTATTAGAATTAATGGGATTAATGATTTTACTGATTACATTATTATATCTTTATAAAGAAGGAATATCAAATAATGATATAATTACTAAAATAACTTTTTACTTTGTTGTTGCTTATAGAGCATTACCTTCATTCAGTAGAATACTAGTGCAAAGGCAAAGAATTAAATATTCTGAAAATTCAGTTAACATTATTAAAAATACTCTAAAGTTAGAAGATAAAAGAATTTTAGATATTCCAAATAATAGTAAGATTAAATTTAATCATTCTCTTAAACTTTCTAATTTAAACTTTTCTTACACTGACAAGAAAGAATTTATCAGAAATGAAAATATTACTATTGAAAAAGGTAAAGTTATTGGAATATATGGGCAAAGCGGGTCCGGAAAAAGTACTCTTTTAAACCTTATTACATTTTTAATAAAACCTTTAAAAGGAAAAATATTTCTAGATGATAAAGAGATATTAAATGACCACGAAAGAAGAAAATTTCAAAACTTAATTACGTTTATTTCACAGGACACATTTTTAATAGAGGATTCAATAAAAAATAATATCACTTTTACTTCTCAAAATGAAATAGATGAAAAAAAATTAAATAACGCAATAAAATTAGCTTGTGCTGAAAAATTTATCTATGAGCTTCCAGATAATCTAAACTACATGGTGGGTACCCATGGCAGAAAAATTTCATCAGGTCAAAAACAAAGAATTGTAATTGCAAGATCATTTTATGACTCAAGAGAGATTTTAGTATTAGATGAAGCCACCAATGCACTTGATGAAGAGACTGAAAAAAAAATTATAAAAAATATAATCAATAAAAAAGATGAAAAAACAATTATAATTGTATCTCATAATAAATCTAATTTATCTGTATGTGATAAAACCTATGAAATTGAAGATGGTAAAATAACTCTTTTAAATTAAAATCTTAAAAAAAATTAATTAAGTTACTATTTATTATAATATTTGATTTCATCTTTAAGCATTATTTCAACTAATTCTTTTAGAGAAATTTTAGGTTTCCAATTAAGTTTTTTCTTTGCTTTTGTAAAATCACCTTTTAAATAATTTACTTCTGATGGTCTAAAATATTTTGGATTTACTTTTATGATTGCTTTATTAGTTTTTGTATTAATTAATTTTGTATTTAATCCTTTGCCTATCCATTTAGCATCAATTTTTAAATAATTAATACAATAGTTTATAAAATCTTTTATAGAGTATGTTCTACCAGTACAAATAATATAATCATCTGGAATTCTTTGTTGCATCATTCTCCACATCGCCTCTACATATTCTTTTGCAAAACCCCAATCTCTTTTTGCATCAAGATTGCCAAGTTCTAAAATATTTCGTTTATTATTAATTATTTCTATTAATCCTTTAACTATTTTTCTTGTCACAAATTCCTCACCTCTTAATGGAGACTCATGATTAAATAGTATTCCTGAAACTGTAAAAAGATTATAAGAATTTCTATAATTTATTGCAATATAATGTCCAAATAATTTCGATATTGCATAAGGGCTTTGAGGATTGAAAGGGGTTTTTTCATTTTGAGTTTTATGCAGAACATCTCCAAACATTTCCGAGGAAGATGCTTGATAAAACTTGATTTTTGGATTTCTGTTTCTTATTGTTTCTAATATTCTTAATACACCTAAACCTGTAATATTTGATGTATTAAGTGGACTTCCAAATGAACTTCCTACAAAGGATTGAGCGGCTAAATTATAGACTTCATCAAAATTGTATTTTTTAAAAACTCTTTCTATTTCAAAAGTTTCACCTAGTTCCATTTCCTCAAAAATTATTTGTTTTTCAATTCCTAATCTTTCTAATCTCCAATTATTCATTCTCGCAGATCTCCTATCTGTACCAATAATTTTGTAATTTTTCTTTAGAAGTAAATCAGCAAGATATGCTCCATCCTGTCCTGAAATTCCAGTTATAAGCGCGGTTTTTTTCTTCATGAATTATTTTAAGAAAACTAAATATAAAATTTAAATAAGTTATTATCCTAGTTTATATTACAAATTTATACTATAAAAAAATACCTCTAAGATAATATTAAATAAAATGGTAAATTTTCAATATTCATTTGTGAAATTTTGCAAAAATATTTTTAATGATTGAAATTTTTCTAACCCTTATTTTACTAATAATTGCTGTTTTTGTTTCAGGGTTCATTTTTGCAAATTTGTTTTTAAAACTTAAACTTGATAACTTAGAAATTTATGAAATAGGTTTTTTTGGGATTATATTCTTAGTTTTTTTATCATTTATGTTACATTTTTTTGTTCCATTAAATGAGATAAGCAACAGTTTGATTTTTTTTTTATTATTTTTGATTTTTATTTTCAAAATAAAAAAAAATAATCAGCTAAATTATAAAAAGGATTATAAATATATATTTATAAGCTTAATTTTAGTTTTCATTATGACTTTGAAATATAATCCTAATGAAGACTATGGATACTATCATTTGCCCTACATTATTAACTTTGTATCTGACAAAGTAATTTTTGGATTATCAAATTTGCAACCACAATTTGGCTGGAATTCAACTTGGTTAAATTTTTCGTCAATGTTTTATTTGCCTTATCTTGAGATTAGAGGGACTCAATTAAGTAACTCTATTTTATTTTTTTTCATTATTTATATGTTTTTAAAGGAGCTAAAATCTTCTAAAAATAAAAAAAGTTATTCTTTTCTATATATTTTACTTTTAACAAGTTACACTATAATAAAATTTTCTAGAATTTCTGAACATGGTTTTGATTTTCCAGCCAATATTTTTTTACTTTTAGCAATATATTATTTTTTAAAAATATCAGAGGAACAGGATCTAATAAATATTAACAAATATTTTACAATAATTTGTTGCTTTTCCCTATTTGCATTTACTATTAAATTATCAACATTTATAGCTCCTCTACTCGTAATTACTTCCTTAATTTTAATTTTAAAAGAAAGAATAAAATTAAATAGTATAAAAGTCCCTTTCATTTTTTGTGCTATTTTTTTTACATTTTGGATAGCTCAACAATTTATTTATACAGGATGTATGTTTCCATATTTTAAAATTACATGCATGCAAGGTTTAGAATGGCATACTAAAGATATATCAAATATGATTTCTGGTCTAACCGGCAGTGTTAATAAATCTTACAATTTATATACAGGAGATTTATCACCTAGTGATTACACAAAAAACTTTAATTGGGTGAGTACGTGGTTTCAAAGAAATAAAATAGAAATTTTAGAACATATATTAGCAATTATTTTGCCGATTATTATATTGCTAATTTTAAACTTTAAATTTTCACTAAGTAATAGAGAGAATATTTCAATATCAAATAATCATAAAAAATTTATACTTTTATCTTTAAGCCTAATTACTATTTTTGGATTAATTATTTGGTTTACCAAATCACCTGTTATTCGCTTTGGCATTCCATATATATTCTTGTTATTTTTTTTATTCTTAATTGTTGTCATTCATTTAGTTAACATAAAATTAACAAACAGCATAAATTTATTAATAATTTTATGTTTATTTTTCAATTTATCAAAAAATTTAAATAGAATAATCGAAAGCAAATCCGAAACTTATTGGCCTAAGATTTTATCAATTAATTTTCTAACAAAAAATATAGATGGTTTTCAAATTAATTTTCCAGATCAGAAAACAGATAATCCAAAAAGAAAACTGTGTTGGTCAATTCCTTATATTTGTAGTATTTCGCAAGGAAATAAATTAAAATTTTACAAAAAATATACTTACACATTTATTAGGTCTGAATAAATAATTTTTTATATTAAAAAAATTGATTAACTTTTCTTAAGATTTTAAAGATTATACAAATAATATAATTGTTAAAATATTTTTTTGATATAATTAAATCCTGTTTTAATTTTCTATAAAATAAACTTAGTTTTGTGCTATCTCCGCCTGTTCTCATTATAATTATATATTTATCAAAAAAACTAAATTTATAGCTTTCATTCAAAAAGATTTTTAAAATAAAATCATAATCTCCAGATATGGGAAAATTTTCAGAATATTTATTATTAAATAAAATCTCTCTTTTCGCAAAAATCGAAGTGTGAGGTGGCATCCATCCATATTTCAAATTCGACTTATTATAACGTGAGCTTTTCCAAACTCTTTTAATTTTATTTTTATTTACTTTTGAACAAAATTTTATATTTCCGTAAATTACATCCGATTTTTCTCTATTTAAAAAATCTGCTATTTCACTTAGGGTTTGTTTATCATAAAAAAAGTCATCTGCATGTAAAACGCCTATATAGTCTCCTGTGCAATTTCTTATTGCTAAATTTAAAGATCCAAACTTATTATTAGATTTTTCGTCTTTAATGATTTTTCTATTTTTTAAAGACAATAGAAAATCTTCGGTTTGATCTTCTGATTTGGAATAAACTATAATATGTTCCTTATTTATGTAAGTTTGACTGTCAAACGAAGATATTGCTTCTGAAAGATAAGGCATGCCATTCTTTACAACCGTTATTATTGATATCTTTAATCTCTCCATTTTTATAATAAATTTTTAAATCATTTTATCTTATCTTTATTAATACATAAAAAACTATTTGTTTAATCTTATTTGTTTATTGATAAATATATTCAATAAAATAAATATATGTCATCAGATATAGTTTTAACAATTATAATTCCTTGTTTTAATGAAATAAAAACTATAGACAAAATAATCAATAAAATTAAAAAACAAAAAATTAGAAAACAAATTATTCTAATTGATGATTTTTCAACCGATGGAACAAAGCAATTAATAAAAAAAAAACTTTATAAAAAAGTGGATAAAGTTATTTATCATAATAAAAATTTAGGCAAGGGGGCATGTATAAAATCTGGAATTAAATATTCAAAGGGTCAAATAATTTTAATTCAAGATGCAGATTTAGAATATTCTCCTTCAGATTACAAAAAACTTATTAAACCAATTTTATCAAAAAAAACTAATGTAGTATATGGTTCAAGAGTCTTAAATAAAAATAGATACTCAGATCATAATTTTAGTTCAATCTTTAGGGTTGTGGCCAACCATATTTTGACACTTTTTTCTAATCTTTTAAACAATCAAAAACTTACAGATGCACATACTTGTTATAAAGTTTTTAAAAAAGATATTATAAAAAAAATTAAATTGGAGGAAAATGGCTTTAGTTTTTGTCCAGAGTTAACTACAAAAATTGGCCTTATAAAAGAAAAAATTTTTGAAGTATCGATAAGTTATAAAGGCAGATCTTATGGAGAAGGAAAAAAAATTAACTTTAAAGATGGTATTCATGCGGTAATTACACTTATTTATTATAAATATTTCAATAAATAAAAAATTTAAATACTTGAATACATTATTTAAAATTGTATAAGTATCCGCCTGGTGATTATTGCGAAAGTGTAATACCCGATCCCATACCGAACTCGGAAGTCAAGCCTTTCAGCGCCGATGGTACTTAGTCTTAAGACTTGGAAGAGTAGGACATTGCCAGGCTAATTCATGAAAAAAATAATCGTCGTAACAGGTGGTGCAGGGTTTGTAGGTTCAAATTTAATCGATTATCTTTTGCAAAATACGAGATATAAATTGATAAGTATCGATAACTACTCAACAGGCAAAATTAGCAACCATATAAAATCAAATCGAGTTAAATATATAAAAGGAAATACTGTCAGCATTTCAAAAATATTGTACAGATATAAAAAAAATATAAATTGTATTTTTCATTTTGGAGAATTTTCGAGAATTTACCAAAGTTTTAAAAATTTTTCGAAGTGTTTCGATTCCAACTCTATTGGTAGCAAAGAAGTATTTAAATTTTGTTTAGAAAATAATATTAAGATCATATACTCTGCAACATCAGCAACATTGGGTAGGAAAGGATTCGATAAAAATTTGTCACCTTATGCTTTTACCAAATCTAATAATTTAGAGTTATTAGAAAATTTAAAAAAGTGGTTTAATTTAAAATATGAAATAATTTATTTTTACAATGTATATGGTGAAAGACAAATTTCAGAGGGATATATGGCTACAGTAATTGGAATCTTTCAAAATCAATTTAAAAAAAATATACCTCTAACTGTTGTTAAGCCTGGAACACAATCTAGGAGATTTACTCACATATCTGATACTATTAGAGTGTGTTTTAAAGCATGGAAAGCAAATAAATGCAGACATTACAGTATAAGCCACAGAAAATCATACACAATTTTAGATGTGGCAAAAATGTTTAAACATAAAATTAAGTTTATACCTAAAAGATCGGGAGAAAGATATGCATCAGCTCTAACTAATAAAGCTTATAATAATAATATTATTAGACATTATGGAAAAATAAATTTGAAAGATTACATAACTTCGTTTATTAAAAGCAAAAAATAAAAATTATGAAAATTGCAAGTTCATTAAAATCTTTAAAAAAAAGAGATCTAAACTCAAAATTAGTCAGGAGAAGAGGAAGGGTCTATATAATTAATAAAAAAAATCCTAAATTTAAAGCAAGGCAAAAATAAATTATGGATAATGAAAGTCATAAAAATACCTGGAATAACTTCACAAAATTTGTTCTTTGGGGATCAATAGCTGTTGTAGTTATTCTAATTTTAATGGCTCTTTTTTTACTATAAATGATAATCGGATCAGTCTCAGAAAATATAAATTTTGAAAAAAGGGTTGCTATAACTCCAGATATTATAAAAAAATATAAGTCATTAGGATTTGAAATTTATTTAACCAAAGATTATGCATCACACATAGGCATAAAAGATGATGAATATGAAACAGAAGGAGCTATAATTAAAAGTAATGACGAAGTACTTTCCAGTGCAAACGCAATTTTGCAAATGAACATTTTAAACGATGAAAGTTTAAATAAACTTAAAAAAGACCAAATTTTAGTTGGGGTGTTAAATCCTTATTCGAATGAAAAAAAATTAAAAGAAATAACCTCAAAAAATATAAATTGTTTTTCATTAGAACTTTTGCCAAGAATTACTAGAGCACAATCTATGGATATACTATCATCCCAAGCAAATTTAGCAGGATACAAAGCAGTTGTTGACTCTTTCGCATTTTTTCAAAAAGCAATACCAATGATGATGACAGCCGCAGGTACAATTTCAGCAGCTAAAGTTTTAGTTGTTGGTGCGGGCGTTGCTGGTTTACAAGCCATTGCGACAGCAAAAAGACTAGGCGCAATAGTTTTTGCAACTGATGTAAGATTAGCCTCTAAAGAACAAGTTGAAAGTCTGGGAGGTAAGTTTTTAACAGTTGAAGGGGCAGAAAATCTTGAAACTGAGGGAGGTTATGCCAAAGAGGCCTCAGAAGATTTTAAAAAAAAACAAGAGGAGCTATTAAAGGAGACGTTAAAAAAAATTGATATTGTAATTTGTACAGCCTTAATTCCTGGAAAAAAAGCTCCAATAATAATAAAAAAAGATATGATTGATGTTATGCCAAGTGGATCTGTTATATATGATCTTGCAGCTATACAAGGTGGAAATTCGGAATTAACAAAAGTAAATGAAATTATAAATAGCAATGGAGTAAATATAATGGGTGAATCTAATATCTTAAATAAATTACCCGTTTCAGCATCAAATCTTTATGCAAAAAACATGTTTAATTTTATAAATAATTTATTTGATAAAGACAAAAAAGCTTTTGATATAAATATAGAAGATGAAATAATTGAAAAGACACAAATAAAATAATGGAAATAGATCCTTTTATATTCAGATTAAGCATATTCATACTATCAATATTTGTAGGCTATTATGTTGTCTGGAGTGTTACACCATCACTACATACGCCATTGATGTCTGTAACTAATGCAATTTCTTCGGTAATAATAGTCGGAGCAATTATTGCTGCTTTGGCAGGAGTGTCTGAAAACATTTTCGAAACTTCAAATATTTTTGGTTTTCTTGCAATAATATTGGCCGCTGTTAACATATTTGGAGGTTTTCTTGTAACCCAAAGAATGTTGCAAATGTACAAAAAGAAGAAAAAATAATTATGTCAGCTAATCTATCAGCATTTTTTTATCTAATTTCTGGAATATTATTTATATTGGCTTTAAGAGGCTTATCATCCCCTGAAACTTCAAGACAAGGTAATTATTTTGGAATTGCTGGAATGGTAATATCAATAATTGTGACTTTTTTGTCTGTTGGAAATTTTGGACCGGGCTTCATTTATGTATTGATTTTCCTATTAATTGGTGGAACCATCGGTGCTATAATTGCTTTTAAGATACCAATGACTGCAATGCCAGAACTAGTTGCTGGTTTCCATAGTCTTGTAGGTTTAGCGGCAGTTTTTGTGGCAATTTCTGCATTTTTGAAACCTGAAGCATTTAATCTAGGCGTTGTAGGCAATATTAATCTTGCAAGTTTGATCGAAATGTCGCTTGGAGCAGCTATTGGTGCAATAACCTTCTCTGGCTCAATCATTGCCTTCTTAAAACTTCGGGGAATAATGTCTGGTGCACCTATTACATTTAAAGGACAACACATAGTAAATTTGATACTAGGATTGACAATAATTTTCTTAATTTATTATTTGTGTGTTTCACAGTCAGCTAACATATTCTGGACAATAGTTCTTATATCGTTTTTAGTTGGAGTTTTGTTAATTATACCAATTGGCGGAGCTGATATGCCAGTTGTGATCTCTATGTTGAATTCTTATTCAGGATGGGCAGCTGCTGGAATTGGATTTACTTTAGAAAATACAGCCTTGATAATCACAGGTGCTTTAGTTGGATCATCTGGTGCAATTCTCTCATATATAATGTGCAAAGGGATGAATAGGTCATTTTTCAATGTTATTTTGGGTGGATGGGGTGCAACAGATCAAACAACTGGTTCAGCAGTCAAAGAGCAAAAACCTGTAAAGAGTGGAAATGCTGATGATGCTGCATTCTTAATGAAAAATGCATCCTCAGTAATAATTGTACCAGGATATGGAATGGCTGTAGCTCAAGCTCAACACGCTTTAAGAGAAATGGTAGATGCATTAAAGAAAAATGGAGTAAAAGTTTCTTATGCAATTCACCCTGTAGCAGGGAGAATGCCTGGACACATGAATGTTTTACTAGCAGAAGCAAATGTTCCATATGATGAAGTTTTTGAATTAGAGGAAATAAATAATGATTTTGCTAATTGTGATGTTGCTTATGTGATAGGAGCAAATGATGTAACGAACCCCGTTGCAAAGTCAGATCCTCAAAGCCCAATTTATGGAATGCCTGTTTTAGATGTTGAGAAAAGCAAATCAGTCTTATTCGTTAAAAGAAGTTTATCTCCAGGTTATGCAGGTATTGATAATGACTTATTTTATAGAGATAATACTTTAATGTTATTTGCAGATGCAAAAAAAATGACTGAAGAGATTGTTAAGAGTTTATAATTGACTAAAATTTTTTGTGATATTGCTGATATTAATCAGATCAAAATTTTCAATAAAAAGAAAATTGTAAAAGGTTTCACTACAAACCCAAGCTTGATGAGAAAAGCTGGAGCAAAGAATTATTCAAATTATTCTCAGAAAATAATTGGTATAACTAAAAAACCTGTTTCCTGCGAAGTTTTTGCTGATGAAATTGAAGAAATGATTTCACAAGGAATTAAGATAAATAAATGGGGAAAAAATGTATATGTTAAAGTTCCTATAGTGAATTCTAAAGGAAAATTCATGGGCAAAGTAATTAAAATATTAAATAAAAAAAAAATAAAATTAAATATAACTGCTGTTTACACATCAAAACAAACAAATCAGATTTTAAGAAATATTAATAAAAAAACAGAAGTGATTATATCAATATTTGCTGGAAGAATGGGCGATGCTGGAAAAGATCCAATACCTCAAATAAAAGAAAGTATTAAACTTTCAAAAAATTTTAAAAATGTGAATATTCTTTGGGCAAGCACAAGAGAGCCGTATAATTATTTGCAAGCAAAAAAACTAGGTTGCCACATAATTACTGTCCCACCATCTATAATTGAAAAAATTGAAAAATTTGGTAAAACATTTCAGAAATTAACAACTGATACTGTTAAAGGTTTTTTAATAGACACGAAAAAATCTAAATTTTACTTATAGAATTGGTTGCGGGGGACGGATTTGAACCGCCGACCTCAAGGTTATGAGCCTTGCGAGCTACCAGGCTGCTCCACCCCGCGATAATTAAATCCTATTTTTGAGCTTGTTAAGTTTTTTTACTCT
>Ga0163109_10001536_pt1 | contig 18203 bp, 21 predicted proteins | sample CRUFie1St13metaG_FD_108704 | JGI IMG/M metagenome (GOLD analysis project Ga0163109, IMG submission 108704) | Marine microbial communities from the Costa Rica Dome - CRUD Field 142mm St13 metaG | ecosystem: Environmental > Aquatic > Marine > Oceanic > Photic zone | place: Costa Rica: the Eastern... | reverse complement strand
GTCATTAGAAAGTACTGTTAATTATGAGTTTTTTAAAACTAATTATGAAAAGTTCAAACATATGGCAGGAGATATGGAAACTTTACTTTTCCATTGCAAAATTGAACACGCTAAACGAGTTTTAGGAAAACCTGATAATGTTAAACGAATTTTAAATCAACAAGATATTGATAACGGATTAAGGAAATTTATTGATTTAAGAAAAAGTAATGAACCTAAGAACTATCTTAATCATTTGTATGTTTAACTTTATTTTAAGTAATTATTAAAATAAAATTAATTATTCTTAACTTTAATGTTTTTTATAATCATTTTTATGATCTATTTTTTTTTCAAATCTACTAAAATATTTTTTTTTATCTTTATCAGTATGAGCTAATGCATTAACAAATGATAATTTAGTCTTTTTAAGTAAATTTATTTTAATATCAGTATTTCTAAATACACCATTTTTTAAGTTTTTAGTTATAAAACTATCTACAAAACCATCTAAAATTTGTGTATGCTCATCAAATGATATTTTTTTTTTCTTATAATCTTTTATCATATTATCCATTGTATCTTTAAATACATCTGTTGGCATTGGAAATATTAAATCAAATTGATCTCTATATGTACTTGATTTTAAATCAACAAACATTGAAGGGAAACCATAATTTTTTAAAAATTCTTTTTTTTGATTTGAATCTAAATTTATATATTCTAAGTCTTTTTCACTTTCCATATAAAAAAAAATTATATGATCAACATCAATTATAGTCTTACCTCCACCTTTCAAAATTACATCTTTCATATAATTATAATATATATTTTCTTCTATCAATATTAATTAAACTAATATTATATTTTATTTTATTTTTTAAACTAATTGTGTTATTGATCATTAAATCTAAAAAAAACTTTAATCTGAATAACTCAATACTATTTATTATTCTTATATAAGTATCAACACCATCTAACCCATATAATTTCTTTACGTACCTTTGTTTAAATATTGAATAATTATTAATTATAATTAATCTACTATTTTCACTGAATGGATCAATATAATTAATATTTCTTTTTGCTAACTTATCTATACGTTGCATCATACATTGAATTAACATGCATCTTAATTCATTCTTATTTTTAACAACACCTATATCATATAATATGCCTATCGAATAAGTTTTATTTTTACAATAATTTACGTGATTGAATTTTTCATTTAACAAACCCTCTAATTCATAACTTTTTACTTTTATCTCATTATTTTTTACATAATTTTTAATTTCTAATAAATCATCACTATCTAATATATTTTTTATAAATTTATCTTTTATTATAAACTTCATTTTATAAACACCATAAACTAATTTAATCAAATCAATAAAAATATTGTTCATCTCAATGTCTGATAACCACTTACTAAAATTTAGCTCGTTTAATAAAATTTTATTTTCCATAGTGTCATCAATATGACCAATATTATATATAGAATCTAATATATCAATATTTTTATACATCTTCTTAAAATTCCTTCTAATTAACTCTTCTACAATATATTTATAATCTTCTAACTCCCCACATAATAAATAATCGTACAATAAATCATTTATATTTAACTTATATCTTTCCTTCAACTCTAAATTTTTAATATAATTCATTTTTGTAAATAATTTTGTTGTTGTTAAATATAATGAAAATAATATATTAATCCATTTGTCAGATCTATAATTAGAATCACTAAATGTTAAACTAATCATTTTTAATAAACAAATCTTATAAATTTTAATCATATCATTACAATATAATAAAGGATTTCTATTAAATAATAAACCTAAATTATAATTTTGATATATTTTTACTAATTCCCAATGTTTATCGTCTATATATAATGGTAAAATGCAATTACCATTTCCAATACCATTACCACTTATCGAAATATTAAAATCATTCACTAATTTATAACTTTCCAAAATCTGATCTAAACCAATTATACTTGTTGTTATATCATTTATTTTAACATTTTCATAACTAAAATAACACTTATTTAATTCTGTGGGTTGAATATTAATTAGTATTCCCATTATATTTCCGTAATTTAATTCTTCTTTCCAATCTGTTCTACTTATTATTGAATTATATAATTCAGTAGTATCATCTTTAATATTTTCATCAACTTTAATATTTTTATACTTAATAATATCATCAATAATTAACATATTAAATAAATCTTTACTATATTTCAAATCACTAACAGTAATATTACATAACATATCACCCAATAAAGAATTATGAAATTCTAAATTAACTAAATCATTTAAAAATTTCTTAAATATATTGAAATCATCTATATTACATTGATTTAATAAACAAACAATATCTTTCATACTTAATTTAAATTTTGAAAATTTTATCAAAAAAGAATCATAATAATTATTTATATTGTAACCTAAAATAGAACCAATATTTATTAAATCTATTATGTTCTTTATTATACATATATCGTCACATTTTCCTATAAAAAACAAATAATCTTTTAAACAATTTAATAAAATACTTTCCTTTAATTCCATTTTAATTATTGTACTCGTATTTAATTCAAAATTAGAATCTACTATTTTAAAACAATCTACATCATTTCTTCTTTCTAACCTAAACTCCCCATTACAAATTAGCAGTTTAACATCATTTAATATTATGATATTTGTTGTATCTCTTTTTAGTAAATCTGATATATTGATATTACATAAATTTAAATCAATATATATTTTTTTGTAATTTGAGATATTAAAATAATTCAAATTTCTATTCTTCCTTAATTCTAAAATATAATAATTATTATGTAATAAACCTGATAACATAATACTTATTTTGAATATCCCTTTATATAATATAAATTTATTCACTCTCATTATCTGAAATATCAATATAATCAGATAAATTATCTGATGATGAATCATCAGTTTCCATATCTGTTGATTTCATAGGTTTTTTTATAACTACATTATTATTTAATACTAGTTTACTTTTATTGTTTAATAAAATTTTATTTTTTTCGTGAGGTTTTTCACTCTGTAAATTTCGAATATCTGATAATATTTTTTCTCTTTTTTTATCTAAATCATTTAGTTTATTTTGAACTGATGTAATTTCTTTACAAATATTTATGTAATCTAATTTTAATTTTTCATAATCATTTTCATTTGTAATTTTTTTTTTTGGCATTTATATTGATAATTAATATTTTTTTAAATAATTATATTTATTTTTTCTATTTTTAAAACTAATTCAAAAGGACAATATTCATCTATTTCTAATTTATAAATTTTATGATTAACAACCCTCATATGATATTTATTTTTTAAATAGTTATTTATATTATCAATATTATTTACAATATTTTTAGAGTAAGCAAAAATATAACTTTCTTGTTTAACATTATTAAAATTTGTAATTAAATTTTTAATTTCTGATATATTAATTAATTCCTTAATATTATTTTGATAATCAAAAAAGGTACCTATTATTAAGTGTATTCTATCTTTACTTAAACATATATAATCAAATAATTCTTTAACTTGTTTATCTCTAATTGTTTCAAAATCTAGTTGTTTAATTTGATCTGGAATGATTTCTGTATTATATATATTTAATTTAATATTATTATAACATAATTTTAGATGTTGAAATCCATATAAATTTTTATCTAACAAATTATATTCATTCGAATCATAAATATGATCATTTTCTTTTAATGTAATTAAATTAGTTAAAATTAATAATTTTAATTTTTTTGAATAAAAACTATTTAGTTTCTCATTTTTAATATTATGATTAATATCTTGAATACATATTATGACATCTTTATTCACAAAATTATTTATAAAATTTATTAATATATTATTACTTAAATTAGAATTATTATTATTATAGTTATATGTAATAATATGGAGATCCGAATATTTTTTTGTTTTACTATAACTTATTCCCATATTAATCTTACTTATATAATAAAAATTATATAGGTTAAATTATTTATATATATAAATATATGAGTAATTTATTATACTTTAATAATAATACCCCTAATTATGAATATATACTAAAAGATATTATAATTGATAATAATTCAACTAATTTAGAAGACTTTTTTACTAAAGACGATTTTGATTCTGTTTTTATTAATACTAAAAATGAATTTACTCAAATACTTAATGATTTTAAACAAGATAATTCAAGAATTATTTATAATAATAGTTGTGATTATAAGATAAAATATAATGATTATTGTAACAATTTACATAATCTAATTAATAAACTTAAAACTCTTTTTTTTGATAATATTTATTTTAACTTCAAATATATAGATTGTTGTCCTCAAAATAATAAAGATATACTAAATTACTTTTCTTTTGATCAATTAAATAATACATTTAATAAAGAATTTCATTTACAAAGTATTAATTTATATTTTAATAAAAATGATTTTTCTATTTATATTATTCTAAATGATATAAAAAAAAATAAAAAAATTATTATTACTAAACCTATCTGTATTAATAACAATAAAATTAAAAAGTCACATTTTAATCAACTTGTTAATTATATTGATAAATTAAATGTTACTAATATTACTAACTACGTATTTAAAATTTTATAAATAATAAGGACTATTTGGCGATATATAAAAATATGGAAACAACTTATATACTCCAGGGCCATAATAAAAACGATTATTCTTAAATGGATCTCCTCTTAAATCATAAGACATATTTCTACTTAATCTAGTTTGTAATGGTATCCATCCATACCCTTCCTTTATTTTCGTAAATTTCAAAACTACAATTACTACAAAAAAAAATATCAATATATATTCTAATTTATTCATATATATATATATAGAACATATTTTATACATACATACCAAATGGAATAATTATATCTTTTTTCTTTTTATTACTTTTAAATATATCAAATCCTGAATTAATATCACATAATATCATTTTTTTTCTCAATTCAGGATTTTTTCCAAAAATTCTCTTTGAATGAGCAATTTTTGAACTAAATAATAACGTTTCCATGTCTCCACCATAATTTTTGAAATTATCATAATTTTTCTTAAAAAAATCATTTAATTTATTGTTATCATCTAAATTTAATGATTCATCTAATACCCATCCATTTTCTGTTAACTTATTAATAAATATTTGTCCTAACTCTTTATAATCATACGAATCTATTGTGTATTTAAACGGAAAACGTCTAACTAACCCTTCATTATAATTAAAAAAACAATTGTCTAACTCATTTTCATAACCGGCTATTATAACAGCAAATTTACCTTTGTTCTCTGTTAAATTTTGGTTTATTGTATCTATACACTCTTTAGAATAAATATCCTTTTTATCACTATTCCCTAAGGAATACGCCTCATCTATAAATAATACACCACCTAATGACTCATTTATTACTTTTTGTGTTTTAACTGCAGTATGTCCTACATACTCACCTATTAAATCTGACCTTCTAGCTATCTTAAACTTGAAATCAATCTCATCTCCAGTTAAAGGACACTTATATTTTTTTTTACTATCACATTTAATAACACCTAATTTATAATATATTTCTCCTAATAAATGACCTAATTTAGTTTTACCAACACCAGGTGGCCCTGTTATAACTGTATGCATCATATCTTTTTCTTCATCTAAATTTAATAAAAAATATAATATCTGATTGATAATATTTTTTTTTACACTTTTCATTCCAACAAATTTCTTAAATTTAATTAAAGGATCTTTCATCAATTTTAACTTTTTAATGTCAAAACTATAATTTTTTTCTTCATCTAAAATATCTATTAATCTCAATATTTTATCTAGATCATTTATTTCTTCATTAATTTCATCATATTTTTTACTTAAATCAATTTTAAATGAATTAATTTCTTCTAATTTATCTTCTTTTTTTTTTTGTAAAGGTTCATCTAAAGAAATTTTCATTAAAATATCATTGAAATTAGGTAGAGGAAATTCAATATTAGTTTTTGTTTCTATAGGAAAAATTTTCATAAATGTATTATCTATCTGGTTTAATGAATCATTTTTTTTTTCTGGTTTCTTATTTTTCTTTTTTCTTTCGAAATTAAAAGTAGGATATTCTGAATTATTCATTTTATATATAATAATATTTTTTTCTCTAAATTATTTTAAGAAATGTTATATATATATATTAAAATATGAGTTACATCATTGAAATAAAAGAAAACAATTTACAAATTTTATATAATGAAGAAGAAGTCACTTTTGATTTTGTTTTAAATTATTTTATATCAAAAATAATTACTATCAATAATATTGAAAAAAATAATAAATTATTTGGTGAAATAAAATATGATTTAAATGATATTATAATTAAAAAATTTAATGATTTTGGTTCATTTAATTATGATATTATATTATTTAACTTTGATAATTTCACTTTCTATTATAAAGAATCAAATAATATAATTAATTATAAAAATGAAAAAATACTTACTTTAAAAAACTTATACAATAAATATATTAGTATATATCATAATTATGAAAATGATGTTACATTAATAGATGAACTTTGTAACCAAAATGATAGTTTTTTAGAAATAGATTATAATAATGAAGAAATTATTAGACAAAAAGAATTAATTAAAAAATTAAATAAAAAAAAAGAATTATTAGAAGAAATCAATACAAAATTTAACGTAGATTATGATTTGTACTTTAAGATAAAATCTGATTTTAAAGAAGTACCTGATATATTTAAATATAAATATGAAGTATTTTCTGAAATGGAAAAGAATAATTTTATTAATAATAAAAATGAAGCTAAAAAATATTATACTGAAAATTATAATAGAATAAATAAAAATATAGGCAGTTCTATATTTTCAAATATTTTTCTTCAAACTGAAAAAGAAGAAAAATTATAAAATTTTTCTATACTTAACATTTTGAAATTTTTTATTATTTAATTTTACATAATGAAATTTGTCATGTTCATTTTCTTTACTATACATACATAAATTATTTAACTCGTCATACATATGTTTGATTACAAATGATATTGTATTAATACATCTCATTATTTCTTTATTATGAATTTCATCTTCATCTTTATAATATTTATTAATACACTCAATTAAAGATAAACAATCTGCATAAATCATATTATGAGGATAATGATCAGCATAACAACCTTTTTTACCTGATTCATAATTATAATTACAATTTTGTTTAAAATTACAAAATTTATAAGAACTCCTTATAATTTTATCTTTTTTTAAATGTTCTAAGTTATGATTAAATAAATTTTGCTTAATTTTTTCAGCTAAATATTTTGAAGAGTTTTTTAAATAAGTAATATTTTTAAAGAAAAACTGTTTATTTATTAAATTATTTTGTATACTTTTACTTATATAAGAAGATATTAAATCTTGATTTTTTAATATTTCTAAAGAAGTCATTTTAGAAAATTTATCATTTTTTAATATTTTATCTATTTCATTTAATATTTTTTCATTATTTAAACTAAAATCAATTAAATTTATATCATGTGTTTTTATTTCTTCTTCATTATCTGATTCATAATCACAATAATTTTTATTAGCATAAAATTCTTCCCAATTAATTAATTCACTCCATTTATTGTTGTTCATTTTTATATATAAATATATAATATTTATTTAAATATATATGTCTGACGATGATATCTATGTTAGATTATCTAAAAAAGGTTTTTTGAAAAAAGAGTGTGATATTAATACAAAAAGGAAAAATATTAAAAAAAATAAAACATTAAAGAAAGTTTTGTATAGGAATTATTCATCAGATGAGGAAGATTATTTAACAGAAACTATTACAAAAAAAGAAATTAAAAATTTAAAATTAGATGATATAATTAATAATAATAATAATGAAGAATATATTAAATCATTAAAATCTCGATTTAAAGAATTAGATGATTATGAATATGTAACAATAAAAGATTTACCCAAAATAAAATTAGGTGGTTATATAAGATGTTTAACTATTGACGAAGAATTAAAATGGGGTGGTATTTTAATTAAAATAAATAATTTGAATGACAAAGATAATTTAGAATTTGTGTTAAAGAATACAAGTAACAAAACTTGGAAAATATATTATTATAATTATTATGTCTTTTATAAAAAGCAAGTTACAAAAAATGATATGCTAAAAAAATTATTATTAAATAAAATAGAAAGATAATATATATGAAATTATTAGAAATCGCTCATAGAGGATATTCTGAGTTTTATAAAGATAATACAATTGAAGCATTATCAAAAGCTATACTTCATAAGTTTGATATGATTGAACTTGATATACAGTTAACAAAAGACGAAAAAATAATTATTTATCATGATACTTATATCAAAAATACGAATAATTCGTATTTTATTATTGATTTAACTTTTGAAGAAATAAAATCTATAGATAATAAAATATCTCTTTTAACTGATTTTTTTGATTTTCTAATTAAAAATAATTATAATAATTTTCCTTTATACTTAGATATTAAAGGTACAAAAAGAATAGTACCTTATTTAATTAATTTAATAGATAGTATAAAAAATAATTATGATATTAATAAAATTTATATTGCTAGTTTTAATATACTAATTATTGAATTACTTTATAAATTAAATACTAATTTAAATTTTGGTATTATTTCTGAGACAATGTTTACATCAGACATAGCAAAAATTTTTATTGATAAATATAATTTAAAATTTTTTTGTTTTCATTGGTCAGTTTTACAGCACGATGAAATTAACTTTTTACATCAAAATAATGTTTTAGTATTTAGTTATACTAATAAATTCGACATTATTTTACAAAAAATGAAACAATATAAATTAGATGGAATAGTAACTAATTATAAAATATTGAAATAGTAACTTATTATAATAATAATTATTTATTAACTAAAAATGGATAATGAAGTAAATTTAATAGAAAAACAAATTATTACTAATAAAAATTTAATAAATAAGTTGATTAATAATAATAAAAAGTTAGAATTTGAAAAAAAAGCAATAATTAAAAAACAATGTATTAAAAATGGACATAAATGGGTAACTGAAAGAGAAAAAGGTCCCTATGGTGAAAAGTTTACTTTTTGTAAATTATGTAAAATAAAGTTATATGGAAATAGTTTTTATGAATAAACATATATAAAGATATATATGTTTTATTTTTATAATGAATTTAAAAATATTATCATTTATTAGTATATCTTTTCATAGTTTTTTTTTAAACCAAGATAAGTCTATAGAGGGATTTTGGAAAGATGATAAAAATTTAAACTTTGGTTATTATGATACAGTAGGAAATATTTATAAAATTGAAAACAATACTAAAACTTCAAAATTATTATATAATAATATAAATTATCTAAATAATTTCAAGTATATTGATGATTATCATATATTAAATTTTAATAATGAAAAAAACGAAAATTCTTGTATAATAAAAAATAATTATATAAAAACATTGAAATGGGATGATTCAACTTTACATGAGTCAATATATAAAAATAATTATTTTAGAATAAATTTTTTTGGTGATGTTTATGTTAAAAATTTAATAGATAAAAGTTCTACAAAAATTAATATAAACTTTGATGATACAAACTATTATCAAAAAATAACTAATTATAATGAGTATATATTTGCGATTGATGATAAAAATAAATTATTTATTTATGATTTAAAAAATAAATTTTTAGAAAAATTATCATATCAATTGACAGAAAAAAGTTGTGTTAAAAAAATGATAGTAACAAAATTAGGAACTTATTATAACATATTAGTTTTATATACAAACGATAAAATTGATATATTAACAATTAGTTATATTGAACATAGTGAATCTTTTATTTTTTATAATCGCAATATTATAGATACAAAAGTTAAAGTTATTGATTTTGAGATAAAATCAACATTAGTAATGGTATGTTCTGAAAAAAAAATTTTTTTTTATAAATTTAATCCATTCGCTGTGAGTGTACAAAAATTAATTGATAAAAATTTATTTATTCCTTATTATACAAATATTTTATGTTTGGATAAGTTTTTATTGTTCAATAATTTTAATTTTATTCCTTACATTCTTATAAATTATAATGATTAAAGAACTGAAAATGATTTTAGATCGGATGAAGAATAATAATTATCGTCATTTAAAACAATAAAATTATTTTGATTATTAATATAATTATTATTTAAAACAATATTTTCATTCTTTTTTTGTATTAAATTATTTAAATAAGCTAAGTAAAGAATAATTGAATTATAATTTTTTCCATCGTAAAGGTTGTATCTATTATTATAGAAGTAAACAATATTATCATTTAAACCAAAGATTATATGATCTGAATGTTTATCGTACTTAATATTATGTAAATTTAAGATATATCCTAAATCATCTAAATTAATTTTTTTAAATAAATACTGATCTTGTTTCCATAATTTTTTACGGTTCAAATATTCAAAATTAATTGGCTTATCTTCTATAGATAGATTTTCTAGATTAAAATATTCTTCTTTTTTCATTTTGTTATGTTTTAATTTTTGGGTTAATTAATTTTAATTATTATTTTTTTCAATTTTTTATGTAAGTAATTATTTAATTTGTTCTTAATATTAGATGAAAAATGATATTAATAAAAAATGGACTATAAATAAGATTAAAGATAAAGTTAAAGTTCTAAAAGATAATGAAATTTACAGAATAGGTGATGTATTATGTATGAACAATAAAAAATCATTGATTGTGAAAGAAATTATGTCTAATGAAATTTATAAAGATAAATTACTTTATCAATATTTTGAAAATGAATCAAATGATTTTTTTGATATATTAATTAAAAATAAAGATAAAATTAATGAATATTTTAATGATGATTATGTTGTAATGCATATTAGAACAGGAGATGATTTAAATGGACGATGTTTAACTGATTCTAATAGAAGAAAATTCTTAGATAAATTAAAAGAATTTGATGTAAATAAAAAAGTTATTATAATTACTGCGATGCATTATGGTCATAATTTAAATAGTTCAAAATTTTATTCTGGAAAAACTTATTGTTATAATGATAAGAGTTATGATGAAAATATAGCTAAAATACATAAATTAGTATCAGAGATGAATCATGAATTGGAGGATATTGTATCTAATGATGATATAGATTCAGATTTCTTAAATTTAGTATTTTGTGAGAATTTGATAGCACTGGATACTGCAGGTGGGTTTGCAAAATGTGTAAATAAGTTCCATAAAAGAAACAAAAAATAAATAGTATTTATATTATGAAAAATAGTATAAATAATAAATGGACCTTAGATTTAATTAAAAGTAAAGTTAAGGTACTTAAAAATAATGAAGTTTATCGAATTGGTGATATTTTGTTATGTGATTGTTACAATCATAAAAACAGTCTTTTAGCAAAAGAAATTCTCTCTAAAGAAATTTACAAAAATACCTTACTCTATCAATACTTTAACTCAAATAATAACTTTTTAAAAATTTTATTACAAAATAAAAATAAAATTAATAAATATTTTGATGATAATTATATCGTTTTACATATCCGAACTGGTGATGATCTAAAAAAAAGAGGACTTACATCAAATAATATTAATTTACTTATATCTAAATTAAACCAATTTCCTTTTAACAAAAAAATTATTATAATTACAGCATTACACTACGGACACTCTGAACAATCAACACTCTTTGATAGCAAGAAATTTTGCTTTAATCAAAATAATTATAATACTAATATACAAAAAATTCATTTACTTATTTCACAAATTAATCATGAAGTTGAAGACATAATTTCAAATAAAGATGTAGATTTAGACCTTTTAAACTTAGTTTTTTGTGAAAACTTAGTTGCATCAGAATATTCAGGTAATTTTGCTAAAATAATTATTAAATATCATAATGAAATTAAAAAAATATAAATTTCTTTTTCTTATTTTTTTTTTTTAACTTTGCAGTAAAATGTCGTAATATTGGTGGCTCATATTCTATTTCCAAACCTCTTAATTTTTTCAAATTTGGAATTATTTTTCTAAATATCGATACTATGTAATCCATATGTGAATTAGTATACACACGTCTAGGTATTGTTAATCTTAAAAATTCGTAATCACTCTTTCTTTGCTCATTTGTTCTTAAATCTCTACCTAATAAAAAAGATCCAATCTCAACTGACCTAATACCACCTTCTAAATATAACTCATTTGCTAATACTTGCGCTGGAAATTCTACTTCACGAATATGCGGTAATAACTGCTTTGCATCTATAAAAACTGCATGACCACCAACTGGATACTGAATTGGTATGTTTAACTTTCTCAATTCTTCTCCTAAATATTCAATTTGACTAATTCTGTAATTAAGATAATTTTCATCCATCCCTTCTTTTAAACCAATCGCTAAAGCTTCAATATCTCTTCCAGCTAAACCACCATAAGTAATAAATCCTTCAAAGGGAACACATCTTTCACAAACTTTCTTATATAAATTCTCATTGTTCTTTATACAACATAATCCACCTATATTCACTAACGCATCCTTTTTTGATGACATTAACATAACATCCCCATAAGAAAACATTTCTAAAACAATATTTTCAATAGATGAATTTACATAATCTAATTCTCTATTTTTAATAAAATACGCATTCTCACAAAATCTTGCACAATCAATAATTACAGGAATATTATACTTTTTAGCAATTGATGAAGTTTTTCTTATATTATCCATTGATACAGGTTGCCCTCCTACTGAATTACACGTAATTGTTATAATAATTCCTACTACATTATTACTTCCTCTAGTAATTATTTCTTCTTCTAATTTTTTTAAATCAAAATTACCTTTAAATGGATGATAATTTAATATATCTTTCGATTCATCACAAATCACATTTACTGGATCACAATCACTTAGTTGTACATGAGCAGCTGTTGTGTCAAAATGATAATTAGATATAAAACAAGGTCTTTCAGTAAAATTATGTTTCTTATCTTTATACAAAATTGGAAATAATAAATTTTCAGCAGCTCGGCCTTGATGACAAGGTATGGTGAAGTTATAGTCAAATATTTCTTTTATTGTATTTTTTAATTTGTAAAAGCTTTTTGAACCTGCATAAGATTCGTCTCCTATCATTAAATGAGCCCATTGTTTATCTGACATTGAACCTGTACCTGAATCAGTTAATAAATCAATATAAACATCTTCAGATTTAAGCATAAATAAATTATAAAATGCTTTTTTTAATGCTAATTTTCTGTAATCTTTTGTTGTTTGTTTAATAGGTTCAACCATTTTTATACGAAAAGGTTCTGGTATATTCATATTATAAATATTAATTTTGTTTTTAAATGAAAATTTTATTATTGAATAAATTATATGAGTAAATTAGGAGATGATAATTATAAAAGACCAAAAAAAACTTATACAGACAAGTTAACAGATGATGACATAAAAGCTAAATTAGAAGATTATGTAGAAGTAGACGATATATCTATGGTTCCGTTAAACACACATTTAAGATATTTTACAGAAAGAATTAACGAGAAAAAAAAGAAAGAGAAAGTATTTAGATTAGGAGGTTTTTTAGTAAATAAAAGTAATTATGAAAAATACGTAATATTAAGTAATGCACCAGAAACTGGTGTTATGAATTTAGGCAAAAAAAATTGGTCTGTTAATACACAAACATCTATTTTTTACAAAAAACAAACAATAAATGAAATTAAAGAAGAATATGAATTAGAAATTGAAGAGTTAAAAGATCAAATTAAGTTTTTAAAGAAAGAAATTAAAAAATTAAAAAGTAAAAAACCTTAATTTTATATAAACAATTAATGTAATTTTAATATAATGAATGATTTAAATATTAAAATTGCAGTAGCAGGGAATGTAGATTCAGGTAAATCTACATTAACTGGAGTTTTAATGAATAATAAATTAGATGACGGAAGAGGTTTAAGTAGATTATCTATATTAAGAAATAAACACGAAAAAGAAACCGGACGTACTTCGTGTATATCATATAATAGTTTTAGTAATATTGTAGATGATAAGAGAAAGATATTATCATTAATAGATTTAGCAGGTCATGAGAAATATTTAAAAACAACAATTTTTGGTTTATCAGGTTTATTTGCAGATGCTGGTTTAGTATTAGTCTCAGCAAACATGGGTATTACCCAAATGACGCGAGAGCATATGATGTTATTATTATTTTTAAAAATACCATTTATAATATTGGTAACTAAGATTGATATGGTTCCAGAGAATATAAAGAATTTAACAATAAATAAGTTAAAAAAAATGATGAATATTCAAATGTTTGATAAAAAATCATATTTATTTCCAGAAGATGAGAAAAAATGCAAGGAAGAAATAATTAAATTTAGTAATTTACCTAATAATTTAAATACTTTCATTCCTATAATTCCTATATCTAATAAAACTGGTATTAATATTAATAATTTAAAAAACTTTTTATTCAATTTAAAACCAAAAAATCATTGGCCTTCAGATAATATTGAAGGTAGTATTATGTATATTGATTCAAAATTTAATGTCAAAGGTATAGGATTAGTTGTATCTGGAACTGTTAGAGGACAATCTATTAAATTAAATGATAAGCTTTTTATAGGTCCTATTAATGATAAGTTTGTACCATTTAAGGTAAGGTCTATTCATAATAATGTTAGAGAAAATGTTAATCAACTTAATTCTAATGATGCAGGATGTTTAGCAATTAGATTTATTAACAAAGAAACAATAACAAAAAATCAAATTACAAAAGGAGTTGTTATAATAAGTAATGAAACTTTAAAAAAGAATGTAGTTGATGGTTTTAAAGCTGAAATTACAATATTAAACCATTCGAGTACAATAACTAATAATTATACACCTGTTATTCATTGTGGTTTAGTTAGACAAACTGCTAAAATTAATATATTAGAAATGAATGACAAGAAATCAAATGTATTAAGATCGGGTTCAAAAGCAATTGTTCATTTTAAATTTTTATATAAAAAAGAATATTTAGAAACGGGTAAAGTATTTTTTTTTAGAGATGGCAATACAAAAGGATATGGTACTATTTTAGAAATATTTCCTAATATATAATATAGATGGATGAAAATATTAATCCTAATACATTAAAAGCTGATGACGATATTAATGATTTACATTTTAAGAATAAAAATACTAATAACTTAAGTAATCTAAATAATTTAGATGATTTTGTTTGTGTATTTGAAAATAATGGGATTGAGTATCCAAAATTAGCAATGGGTTTACAATATAAAATAGCAACTACAAAAGCAGAAAAAAAAGATATATGCGAGTCTAAAGGAAGATTAAGTGGAGAAGGATTATTATTTATTAAAAAAGATGATTGGATTAATCCTGAAACATCAGAATATGAATGTGGTGTATTTAACTTAGATGGTACTAGAAAAACTTATAATAATCCAACCCAAGATCCAAGAAAATTTCCTTCTACTAAATTATGTGATAAATATTATGATATTAATAATGGAGCAGATTTTTACACAAAAATGATTCCTAAAAAATTAGATACACCATTTGTTGATCTTAGAGAACCTGAGTTTGATAAAGAATCACAACAAAAATCTATCAAAAAAATTTTCTTTATTACTTTAGCATCTACACTTTTTTTCACATTTTATTTTATATATAAATATGAACTAAAAAGACCTTATGAATTTTACGATCATATGAAAAAAATTATATTTAATAAAGTTATTATTTCTTTTATTATTATTGGAATATATATATTAATATTTTGCCCTTTTAATATGTGTTATTTACCTAATGACTCATCTTTATTTAGAAGAGATATTAATAAATTTATGAAAATTAACTTCTGTAATTTTACAAAAGACAATATTAGTAATTTAGGGTTAAATGTATCAAGTTTGTATGATAATAGTAATTTAATTAAAAATTTTGATAATATAATTACGTATTTAATAGATGCAAATACGTATATAGAGAAGCCAATGAAGTATTTAAATAATAAATTATGTAATAGGTGTGATGTAAAAAAACCATGTATCTTAAGAAAGGGTTATTATAATATAAAGATAGTAAAGCCAGAGGTGATAAATTATTTTTCTAATAGTAATAATGTTTTGAAAGAAATAAATGATAAGTTTAAGTATAAAAAAGTTAATAATTATTTTGTACCTTATGATAGTGGTACAATAATTCATTTAAAATCAGATAAAAGTGAATTAAATAATCGATTATTTATGTGTTGTTTATCTATGAATGGTTTATCGCCTACAGGTAGGGGTAGATTAAATGGAATAAATGGTTATGATTATGTATATCATTGGATTAAGTTAGAGGACAGAAATGGAGATATTGAGTATATGGATGATATAAATTTGTTAAGAATAAAGATGTGTAAGGATAGTTACAGAATTTTATCAGTAGATAATAATTATGACTTAATAAATTATAATATTTCATTGCCAATAGAAACATATATTAGCCTGTTTGAGAAAAACAGAGCTGATTATACAGAGTATCCATTTTATCCAAAATTTATGATGAATGAGTTAAGAAAAAATAAAACTTATAATTTAAAACCTAATTTTATTAAGAGAAAGATAGTTAATATTTATAAGTATCATACTTCTAATCCATGTTTAAAATTTAAAACAAAAAATGTTACTATATATGATAATAATTTGTATCGTTATGATTATAAAAATTCTATGAGATTTAGTTTAACTAACTATTTTGAAAAGTATATTGATAATTCTTTTAATTTATTATTAAAAATAAATGAAATTAATAATTATCATAATGATGATGAAGATGATAATGATTATTTAACTTTTTATAATACAAAACACGATATTATTAATAAGGACTTTTATTTAAATAGTAGTTATAGTTTAAATATGGATACTATTGATAAAAACTTAGATTTAGAGGATAATTTAAATAATTTTATGTATAATTTGAATTTAGAATTTTCTAATTTAAATTATATTCAAAGAAGCTTAATTAGAGAAAGTATAACAAATAGATTACTAGATAACTATAATAAAATTAAGTTTGATAATTATATTTTCAAAAATAAAAATAAAATTATTAATGTAACTCCTGAAATTAATATTAATAACGTTAGATTTAAAGAATACTATATATTACAAGAATTTAAAATAGAACATTCATATGAATCAATTAATTATTTACAAGATGGTATTGTTAATCAATGTATATTCTGTAAACAAACTTGTAAATTATAATTTTTTATTTTGAAAACCTAAAATAAATAAATATATAAAAAATACATAAATAATTATTAATGTGATGTTCTTTATACTAAAAATAATTGTACCTTTTAAATTATCATTACTACATTTGACTATCCTTCTTTTATATAACTTATCTAATAAAAAATTTAGCTTTTTATCTCCAAACCATACATAATTATATGAATCTAATATATGCAGTTTTATGTCATTACCATTTTTATCTAAAACTATCGGTACCCAATGTTTAACCAAATTAACGTCATTTATATAAATAATGAAGCAAATTTTATATATTTCTTTTTTTTTTAAATAATTTAATCTAATTAACTCTTCGTCAGATAAAAATTTATCGTCTAAATATGTTATAAAAAAATTATTTAAATCATAAAAACTACCAGCTATCTTTAATAAATCTTGTTTTGATAATTGATTATTTTTGTAAATATTTTTATAATTATTTATATCTTTATTAAGTTCGCTTTCTGAAATTAGTTTTTTATATTTTTTAGTTTTCTTAATACTAGATATATAATTATTTTGATCAATTTTACTTTCATTTAATATTTTTAACATATTAACACCATTTCTAATTGCATGATAACCACAAGTTGAATCAAATAAACCTTGTTTTGGTAAATATGAATTCCAAGTATGACAAGTTAGTTTAATCATATATTATAATTATATAATTATATTTGCTTGATCTAAATATGTAATCATTCTCATTCTACAACAATATCTTATTAAACTTAGTTTATATAATAATTTTTCTTTTTCTTTTTCTTTTTTATTTTTTGTTAGTTTTTTGTTTTTTTTTATT
>Ga0163109_10001533_pt1 | contig 18233 bp, 27 predicted proteins | sample CRUFie1St13metaG_FD_108704 | JGI IMG/M metagenome (GOLD analysis project Ga0163109, IMG submission 108704) | Marine microbial communities from the Costa Rica Dome - CRUD Field 142mm St13 metaG | ecosystem: Environmental > Aquatic > Marine > Oceanic > Photic zone | place: Costa Rica: the Eastern... | reverse complement strand
GGAACCCATTTTGCATTCCATGTCATAAGCACACCTGGTTTAAGTAAAGCAATCTTCCCGTCAATGTGTCCACCAATTGGGACATCTAAAAATCTTGTTCCAGGATAACGTAAACTTATTTCACGTTTCATCCATTCTTTACCTAACAATGTTCCTTTGCCTTTTTTATTATCTTGTTCCCATGATGCAGAAAACAAAACAGTGTTTCCACATTTGATCATATTAGCAGCATGATATAATACTGTTTTATCTGAATGTTGTTCGTAAGTTCTATTATCTACCATTGCACCTGGCATACTTACCCATTCAGCTCCTTCTTTAAACCAATCAACAACATGATCATAATATGCTAAATTTTCAAAATATCTATTATCGCCTCCAGTAAAACATTCAAAAATTGTGTTACCGTATGGCATTAGCGTATCACGTGGCATTAGTGGGTGGTTGGGAAATCCACAACTCATCCACGGTAACCTAATTTGTTCTTCTCCTGTAATGGTAAAAACATTTTTAGGACGGACTACATCTACGCCTAAGTCTATTAATACTTTTTCTAATATATTAATATCTTCTGCTGTCTCTTCAAAAATTTGTCGCATGACATTACGAGTTTCCTCGTCTTTGTGCCAATCAAATGTGTCTGGTGGAAATGGAGCTCCGAGAACAACCTTCTTAAGGGGCTGAAACTCGCTCCATGCATTAACTGATTTTGTCATAGAAATCCTCTTAGTATAAATACTTGTGTTAAGTATTTATCTTAGTATATATTAGGACTAAGTAAAAATCAATCGAAAAGGTGAACAATGACACGTATAGCGTATGACAGCGTTGCAAAAGACGACTTTAAAGTTTTTGTTTTTGATTATAACACAGACAAAATAGCTGATAGCGATAAACTATATAAAGCATTTGAAAGTGGCTGGCCTGTAGTTATTAGAAATATGAATATTCCAGGAATTGATTATGAGTATTATGATAACTTACCAGACTGGACAATCAAAGACAACAAGTGGATCATGCCTTGGTATAACAGTCATATTAAAAAAAGAGAACGTTTAAGGACAGAACGCGGCTGGACTGAGGATGAGATTGATATTTTTCATAAAAAACATAAGAAGGCGAACGAGGGATGGAATGAGATATTCGATGAACTGTTTCCAAGGTATGAAACCACTGAAAGAATGTTATCACATAGGTATAACACATTAGTAGAAAATAAATTACATTTAGACGAATTAGATGAACAACATACAGGACATGAACAGCAAATAAGAATGTTTGTTCAGCTAGATAAAAAGCGTCCTAGAGTTCTAACATTTGGTCCAGACTTGGAACAGATGTATCACAAATATTATTGGGACTTTGATTTACAGAATATTGATAAAAATGATGTGCATACATTTATTACAGAAATGCGTAACCGTTGCGTATGGAATGATAAAATGTGGGATCAATTTCATCATCCATTACATTACATAACTTTTAATCCAGGTGATGTATGGTTTTTTAATGCTCAATGGATTACACATCAAATAGTATTTGGCACAAAATTACAATGTTTTGAAGCAGACATTTTAAACAAAAGTTTAATAGATCCAGAGCTATGTATGGCGGAGAGAATACGTGATCTATGAAAAAGCAGATTGGCTGCCAAAACATTTTGCAGACAAATATATAAACAATTACCCAGAACAATGGATAAGAGACTACTGTAGTAATCCAGAAGTAGACGAACATGACAGTAGCTTGTATGGCAACTATAGCGGACCAGCAGAACTTTATGATATGGAATTGTGTGACTGGATAGAGTATACAGTTTTACCTGTATTAAAAACACAAATGCTTGGTAATGTTTACAATCATGATCATCACTATGTAAGTTACCACATGGACGAACAGAATAGTTGGCTAGAACATCACAATGATTTAAAAAAATTCCGTTGGCTAATTACAAGTCAAGTTTATTTAAATAATAATCAAGGTGTAATTGTAATTGAAAAAGATGGCGAAAGAACTATACCTTGTAAGCCTAATTATTTTTATGCAATCAAAGCAAGTCCATTTAGTTGGCATTATGTTCCAGAAGTAAAGGAACAAAAAAACAGTATACTATTTAGAGTGGGCAAGAAAAATTGTAATACTATTGCAAACCCACACCCAACTAAACCTGCATGGGTAATTGTTAATGATAATCATTGCGATGCTCACTATGCAAAACTAGGATTGCGTATGGGTAATTTAACAGAAGCATGGTTACATCATAACGAGTGTTACAACATCTATCATTCAAACTGGAGAGAAGATCCTACTCGTATAATAAACAAAGCAGAACGTAAACATGAAGTTGTTAATGTAATTAATAGTGGTGAATTTATAAACAGTGAAACTATTACTTTAACTGATGATAATATAAATGATTATGCAGAGCAAATGTTTAATTTTGAAAGTTATGACACTACCTGGTCAAACTTAGAAAAAGTAATGAAAAATTATTATGACAATGATTGTCATATGAATTACTCAGATATCTAATTCACTTTTTATTCTAGCAAATTCAGGAGCAACATCCATTATGTTATGCATCCTAAACTTATCATAGTTTTCTGTTACTTGAACATACTGACGCATAATAGAAGGATTATATTCGTGTTGTGGATCTTTCCCAAACTGAATTATTTCCATAAGAGGTTCCTCATAATCTTCTAAATGAGGACTGTTACCTATGCTGTCTAAAAATCTCAGTATTTGTTCTTCTTGTTTTTCACGTAGCCATAAAGGACTGTGCGACATGCTGTAGTAATGTGGTTCAATTAATTGATTGGTGCTCATACCTATACCTCTATCGCTTGTCATTTGGTAGTCATGCATGTAACGCCAAAAGTCTGCAATATGTAAAGCATTGGTCATTTGATTCACTGTAGTAACTCTAACCTTAATAGTTTTACCTCTTTTTGTGTTACTAAATTTTACAAGTTTATCAAAATGTTTCCATACAGAATCCCACTTGGAAGGTGGACGTAAATAATCATTCATAGGTCCCATACCTTCCAAGGAGCAGTTGACAATCACTTTTTCGAACTGTGCAAGTTGTTCTAACCACCTGTCTTGCATGTTTGTTATATTTGTATAAAAACTTAGTTCTATATGACCAGCGTCTCCGGATTCTACAGCCTTGTCCAACAGTTTAAACATATCAGGTGCAACTGTTGGCTCACCGCCAATAATTTTAATTTTTCTAGCCCCTCTTAACATTTCCTCGAAACTAGTCCAGTCTATTCCAGGTTGTAGAAGTGCCTGCTTCTTTGTAGCAATCATGCCTTGCCAATCAGGGTGATCTAACCCTAGTCCGTTTTGATTCATATGAGCCCTCTCAACACTAACTAAGTGAGATGCCTCTTTGTTACACATTTGACATTGTAGATTACATAAATTGCCCAACCTAAAATCGAATTGTAAAGGCTGTGGAACCTTCCATTCGTTGACGGAGGCTTCAGCTACTACTCCGTCTATAACATCTGCCCACTGTTCGTTTTCCCATTGTCGTGAGCTTACAATACCATTGCGCTCCAGATGATCACATTCCACACATTCTGGCATCCACTCGCCAGATGTCATCCTTCTTCGCACATCACGGATATAATTATGATTCCAAGTTCCTGCAATACCTAATGTTTCCTGATCAACTAATGATTCAGGTTCCTTTGCCATACAACAAAGTCTATAGCGTCCGCCATTATACGTGCTATATTGAACAAAAGGTAATGCACAAAATCCTGAATCATTATTGTTCATCTTTTAATTCTTTAATTTGACTTTCCATATCTTCAAGCCAGTCTAAAAACATATCTTTGCCTTTGGCTTGATTAGCTTTCCAATCTTCTGGTGCTTTTTCGTCAGCTAAATCGCTTGCGTATTTAAGCATAATACAAGGCTTATTGAACATTCCTGCTACTTTAGCAATAGCATAACCTTCCATGTCAACAAGGTCGCTTTTTACTTTTTGTTTACTTTTAACAAAATTATCACCTGTGCTTAGTGTGCATTTACTGCCTTTGTAAATTACTAGATCACCTTTGAACTCTGTATCTTCGAATGGTGTAATGCCTATTTTTGCTTGTGGGCGAGCGTCCATGTCTCTTTGTTTTACTGTTCCAACTCTATGTAGTTTGTTTACCATTTTAGAATCGAAAGTTCCTGCGGTTCCATAATTAATAATACATTCACAGTCTTTGCTAAGAACAGCAATAGTAGCCATGATAGTAGCATTTACTTTGCCAACACCTGTAATCATTAAAACATAATCATCAGGCAATTCAATGTTTGGCACTTCTGTTTCAAGTGCAACTAATAAATATTTCATATTATTCCTCGTCTAATAGATAAGCCATTTCTGGAAACGTAGCTCTAAAATCTGTGCCACGTTGTTCGTCTAGCTTTGTAATATATTCTCTGAATTCTGGGAGCCTACGTGTCCAATCTTCACTACGAGCAAAGTTGATCATACCACGTAGTCGTTTAATACCGTAGTTTGCATTTTCCCATTGTTCGTATGTAACCTTTCCTTTGTGCCAACTAGGAACTCCTAGTTCCCAATTTTCTTTCCACCATTCAATAAATTCTTCATAATGCTCTTCGCATTTATCTAAGAATTCACGTGGAAGCATTTTAACATTTAAGTGTCCTGGCCAATACACAAAGTGATAGTTAATACCACCTGCACCAAATGGCCACATATTAGTTTTCTTTAGTCCGCTATCCTGAAGTTTCCATTTAAGGAAGTCTGGAATATAATAAATGTTAAGAGCGTTTACTGCACAAGCAATAGTAATTTCTACATTGTTTGATGTTCGTGTATCAAGTAATTCAAATTGTTTTAGATTATGATTCCAATCACTAGGATATCTAATGTAGTCATTCATCTTTCCAATACTGTCAACTGAATAATGGAATCTTACTTTCTTAAAATGTTTCCATTGTTCAAGTAACCTATCTGGAATTTCAATTCCGTTTGAATTATATCTAACTTCCATTTCGCTAGCATAACCCATTTCAATTACTTTATCGAGTATATCGTAATGTTCTGCAATAACAGTTGATTCACCGCCAGCAAAATATAACTGTCTCATGTTAGGAACTTGAGCATAAAATTGATCCCAAAACATAGGATTATCCTTGTGCCAGTTATAACTTGCACCAAATTCTCTACCTTTGTTTTCCCAAACCATAGTTTGTTTTAGAGTAGGGTTTTCTATTTTAGGATAAATCTTTTGAAAGTCTTTGACCCAACCACTTGAATCATGTGGACTGCACATTACACAACCAAGTTGACATTTTGTTCCCATACGAATATCTATGTAAACTAAATTAGCATCAGTTGAGCCATCTGCATATGTATCTTCTATTAACTGATTTGGATCAATACCATTGTTTATCCAATATTGTGTTTCCCATTGGCGCTTTGATCTATGTCCTGCTGCTTCTTCTTTGTAACACTTTAAACAACTAGCTGGCTTTTCACCTGCAATCATCATTTGTCTGACACTACGCATGTAGGTATTATTCCATGCACTATCTAGATCACTGTTGTTTAGATTTGCGGGTTTTCCATCTTCTGTTTTAACAATCCCAACACGCCCGCCGTGTTCTTTGTCGTTTGTTGCACCAACACTTGATGCATTTGCTGTGCAGCATACACGCATGCTACCATCTGGTCTAGTTGATAAATGGATCCATGGGAGAATACAGAAGGTATCCGATGGAAGCGGATGGTCTTGTTCTGACATTAATTACTCTTTTTTTTGTGCATGTTCGTCTGCACCTTCTACTACGTTATTTATGCTAGTCAATTGTAGCTGTAGCAATGTAGACGTCACTATGTTTGTTTTTATTAATATCTAAAAAAGGTTCTGCAACACTTGGGTTATACCCATTCCATTGTTCAAATAGTTTTACATTATATTGAGAAAAGTTCATGCCTTTACGAAAAGCAAAGTCTGTAATATTACTACTTTCCTGCCAAAGTAATTCCCACATTCTATTATAGTCTTTGTAACCAGGTCTGTAGTCTGGATAATGGTCTTCATCAAAACACATAACTTGGCTCCACCAAGAAAAACTTTTTTGTGGTTCTCGATAAATCAAAACTATTTTATCACCCTTGAAGTGATTCCAAATATAATCTAAATTGAAATGTCTTGCAAATACATGTCCTTTGATAATGCGATAGCCGCTACCAGAGAACACATTGTTTATATCATCCTGTAGTTTATTAGGTGTAAGAAAATTAAAGTCTATCCAATCTTCTCCGCATCCCATTCCTGGTCCCCAATAACTGCCTCGATGTCCGTTGTTAGGATCGCCAGGTGTTACTGGTCTATGATATTGTGTTCTGTCCGGAGTTTCGTCTGATCTGTCACAGGTTAAGATAGAGCGCATCTGTATATCAATGCCACTCCATCTACTACCTGGTATACCGCAAAACCATATATTACTTGTCGTCAAAGTATTTGCCCAAAAAGTTTGTTACGCCACTTAGAACATCGCTCTTAATTGCATCATAATCTAATTTAAGACTAATTTCACTCATATCATCTCTGATCAATGTGCTGATGATATCTTCTTTTGTATCCGGGCTGTTACGTAACAAAAGTAAGTCTTCTTTAGAAAGGACAACAGTATCGCCACTTAGCATATGAATATGAACTTCGTCGATGTAATCAGCCGGAACATGATCCATAGATACTTGATCAAAAATCAGATCAAATGATCTATCCTTACGTTCTATTGGCAATTTTACAAACCTTTTTATGATTATTCAACCGTAGCGGTTGTCTTTTTTGGACCCGGCTTTAAATTAGGTGCTAGGTCGTATGCCTGCTTTTTAAGAGACTTTGCTTCTTGCTCAAATGTTTTTGCTTGTGCTAGAAGACTTTTTGCCAGATCCTGTGGATCCATAGCTTCTTGTGATTGAGGAACAGTATTTTCATTAACTGTTTCTGATGTTGTATCTGCTACATCCTTACCAACCATATTACTTTGTGTATCGTCTGGTGTAACAACAGGTGCTCCGCCTGACTGCTCACGGATAATATTGTTTAGTTCTGTAAGGCCAATGCTTACTGCATTGTTAGGTGTCATCTTAACATTGTCAGTTGGTGTTTTCAACAGACGTCCTGTTTTATGTAGTGCCTGAAGCATATTAGTGCCATCAGCCATTACAGTTCTTTCAGCATACTCGTAAAAGTTTGCACTTGCTTGTGCGCCTGGTGACTCACTAGCATTAATTACATCATCATGCATCCAATCAGGAAGTGCATCTGTGTCTACTACCAAGCATTGGTTTGGATCATCTGGTAGTTCACGAAACACAACTACGCAACGTTTTTGTGTGTTAACTATCTGTCCAACATGTTTAATATTTCTACTCATTGTTTTTATGCCTCCTCTGAAGCTGCCTCTTCTGTAGTAGCGTTATCGCCGCCCTCTGATTCAGCTTTAGCTTCTTGTGTTGCTTTTACAAAAGCAACTAGTTTATTGAAGCATGCACCAACTTGGCCTGCTTCTGCGGCTTTAAATGCACCACGTTGTGTTGCAAGATCAATGATATTAGCCGCAAGAACAATATCATTAAGTGCTAGATTGACACTCTTAGGAGCTTCTGCTTCATTAGCAACACTCTCTTCAGTGGCATCTGCTACTTCATTTTCATTTTCTTCACTCATTTATTTTCTCCTAAAATTAGTAAGCTCATTAAATACTATGTTTATTTATGATTCGGTATGTGCGGTATCGCTTAATTTACCTACCATAAGGTTTTGTTTGAATCGTTTAATATCAGCTTCAATTTCAAACCATACTTGATATACTTGCTTAGATCTATCAAGTGTTCTGATATGATAAAGTCCTAACAAGTCATCTGTTAGTCCACTCCAATCTATATCACTATTGTCTGTTACGACAACTAACCTGTTTCTCATCATTTGAAAAACAAGTTCACTGCCTGCAATAAGTTGCAAGTCAGATTCGCTTAGGCTTCCGCCATTCTCTACTAACTTGATATGATTCACGGACACCATCCTTTTCGTGTTCCGCCATCATATGCTCTAGCAAAACCGTCTTCAATTAACTGTTTTTCTAGAACTGGTGCTGTCACAAGTAATCTACCATACTTGCCTCTTTCACCTGTTGCATAAATTTTACCTACTTTTTCCATATAACTGGTAGTAATCATTTTTGCTACTTTAGCTTTAGATTTTTCTGATTCACATTTACCTTTTAGTTCAGGAGTATCAAATCCCTGAAATCTCAATGATTGCTCCGCAAGTATTTCGGGAGCATTATCAAATTTAATTTTACATGTATCACCATCATAACAACCTAACAAGGTTGCTGTATAAATGATACTTCCTACAATTACTTCTATCATGCCGCTGCTTTCTCATAATGCACAGTTACACCAAATGGTGCCTGTAAGTTTTTATCGTGATTACTATGCACTACAAAACATGTATCGCAGTAATCTGGGTTACCCCATGAACCCCAAGGGTATCCATCTGTAAACATTACCAGTTGATCTGGAAAAATGTCTTCTAGTTCCATGTATTGAAACACTACTTCAAATTCTGTTCCACCGCCGCCTACAAGTTCGTATTCAGCCATTGTGCGTCCGTCATCACTTGTAAATGTATCTACACCATAGACTCTTGTATCAAATTGCACAACTGTAATTTTGTAGCTTTGGTATTGATCCATAATACCTTGCACTTCACTTAGGAAGTCACGTAAGATATCTTTTGTAATAGATCCACTTGTATCAAGTGCAATAAACAAATTAAGTTCTTCGTCTTTGTTCATACCAGGAAAAATAACTTCACCGCTTCTTTTGCTAGGACGCATAAAGGTAAAGTCATTTTTAATTGAACTTTCTAATTGTGTGCGAAGTATATCTCGCCAATCCATTTTAGGAGCAACTAGCTCGTTAATCATTCTTTTTACAGCTTCAGGAACACCCTCACCTGCAGACTGAGCAGCTTGTATTGTTGCTTGTTTAATCTCATCAGCAAGAGCCTTACGCTCTTCTTCGCTCATTGTAATTTCAACACCTTGGCCTTCGCCATCTTTATCTCCACCGTTGGGATCGAGATGGACATCCATGCTTTTAGCTTCTTTTCTATTTTGTAGAAGATCATCATAAATCTCAAAACTATTCCAGCCTTGATATTTCCAATCTAAACAAATCTTACCACCTTCGAGTTTATCTTCTCCGATGGGATCGCCCACATTTTGTTCAACTAGTGTCATGTTAATATTATAATCTGCCGCCGCATTATACAGTCGAGGTTCTCTTTCACCACGTGCCGTCATGTGATCAAACACACAATGTAACACTTCGTGTCCTACTAGAAAATCAAGTTCATTGTCTGAAAGCCTATCTACAAATTCTCTGTTGAAAAGAAACCTACGGCCATCTGTTGCGGCTGTAGGAATGCTTTCGCTAGCATCTTCTAAACGTAGCCTTGTAGCTAGTTGTCCAAAGAATGGTTTGTTTAAAAGCAATCTTACACGACTTTGTGTAATACGTTCTTCTGCGGTTTTAATTGCTAACATGAAAGTCTCCTAACTTATCATTATATTAATATTAACATATATGTATTTAATGTCAACCACTAATTTAAGAGTCAAGAACTAACTTACCATAACGCTGAAAATACTCTTCAAATCGCTCAACTTTATCTTGCTTAGGCATTAGCTTGTATTGTTGCATTGCAACACGTGATGCCATGATAACCATTTCAGTTTCAAAGTTATCCATCATAAAGCTGATCATGTTTGAATAGCTTTTGTAATACTTTGCCATTTCTTTAGAATCTGCACCAGCTTTCTCACCAGCAATATGTCTGTCACGTAGTTCGTAACAAAGGCTAGTAGCAAGAGCATAACAAGCAGATACTTCTGTGTTTTCTACACGCTTTACCTTAGCGTCAAGAACATCTTCTGGAACAGGAAGGTCACCTGCAATCTTTTTGTGTGCCATAAATTTTACAGCAATACCTTCGCCAACACAACCAGCAACAAGATCAGTCATCATGCTGTCTGATAGTTCTTCATCATCTTCAAGTAATTCACTTGTAAATGTCCAAGCCCTAGGTGTAGCAAATCCACGTGAGCTAGATGCAGGATCAAAGTTATAAAGATCGCCTTTAGCAAAAGACAAGTAACCAACAATATCAGCATCGATATTGTTCTCAGGCTGAACAGCCCAATTCAACCAATCTTGGAAATCAACACGCAATTCAAAATGCACAAAACGATTCTCAAGTGGCTTAGGCATTCTGTAAGTAACACCTTTGTCAGTTTCTCTGTTACCAGCTGCAATAATAACAACATTGTCTGGCAATACATACTGACCAATTCGACGGTTAAGAATAAGTTGATATGCCGCTGCTTGAACACTTGGTGCGGCACTGTTAAGTTCGTCTAGGAACATAATAATTGTATCATACATTGCTGCCATTTCTGCAGTCGGTAAGTCTGCAGGTGGAAGCCATTGCATTACACCAGTTTCAACATTAGGCACTGGATAGCCTCGTAAGTCAGTGGGTTCAAATAGTGCTAGACGCATATCAATAACATGAGTGTTACCCAAAGAACCTGACCGACCAATACCCTCTACAAGTTCACTTTTACCAATACCTGGAGGACCCCAAAGAAAAACTGGACGTTTCTTTTTAAAAGCTCTAACAATAAGTTTTTGTGCTTCTGAGATCTTTACTGTGCGGCCTTCTGTTACTGCTACTGTTGACATCTATGTCTCCTTTGTTTCAACTTACTCTTATACTTTACACGAGTTTTAAAATAGTGTCAACCGATATTTCTTACTTTTTTTATTTTTTATTAAATTTTTTATATAGAGCAGTCAGGTCCAATGGTTGCTGTTCAGGTTGTTTTATGTCTTTTTTCTTTTTTATTTTAACAGTATATGCACCTTTATTTGGATCTAAACGTTCACAATGTTCTGTCAAAGGATTGTTATGAACCCATGCAATTAATTCATCACCTATTTGTCCATGCCCTGTAATTACTACAATTTTCTTTTGTCCTTTGTAATAGCATTGTTCAATACGCTCATTAAATATTTTCCACGCATTATGAACAGTATATCCATGTAAATCTAAACTCATAGCTTCATTACGAATTCCATACCACTAAAGTTTGCAACAAAAACTCCTGGCTTTAAACGTTTAAAATTTAAAGGTATTGTTTGTAAACTAGCACGTATCATATCGCCCCTTCTTTCAATAAAATCTACTTCTACTTCTTCATCTCTATCGGTGCACCATACTTTAATTTTTTCTGGAATATCCCAATCACTGTTGTGTCTATTAGCCATATTTTTTCCTAATCAAATAATTCAAATATTTCTTGCTCATTAAATTTATTTCTTCTGTATTCTATAGTTTTACATACCTGTTCAAAGAAAACTTTGTTTTGCTTTTTATTTAAATGATTATGTATTTTATCTTGCACACTCATTCTATGTTCTGGATGTTTGCTACATTCATATACAAGATCTCCTTTTACATATACAAATGCATGATTGTCTTGTAACATAGTATCGTCAAATATTTGAGTGTCATTTACTATTTCATTACTTATTTCTCCATTTGTAGCAAATACATTTTGATGTGCTTTATAAAATGTGTCGTAATAAACTACAAAATTAGGCAAGTCTTTTAACAATTTTGCATGTAACAATCTTTGTTTGTATAAATTGAGAGTATCTTTTTGTAGATATTCATGATACTTAAAAAAGAAGTTTGGATCAGATTTAATACATTTATTATCACCTTCATGTAATGGTTGACTACCTCTAAATTTACCTAGTATATTTGCCGCATGTGTCATGTATGTTGATTGTTCATGAACTTTCTCAAAAACAGTCAAAAGGTTCATTCGCCACAAAGATGTAGCAAAAAATAGTATTACATCATCTTCACTATATTCATTGCTTTGTAGATAATCAAATAATTGTATTCTACTGTATACATCGCTACTACCAGCCTGAGCAAAATTAACAACATCGTAATATGTTTTTAATTTGTTACTCCAACTCCAGTCTACAGGCTCACTGTTAGCATAACTATCGCCAAATATAACTATTTTATTTGCCATCCAGCCATCCCTGAGCACCTGCCAACTTTGCCATAAATGCATCTTTTTCTGTAAACAGTGTAAGAACTTTTTTATCTACATAGTATGGATAAGTCATTTTACGCATTAGACTTATTAAATTTTTACCATTCATATCCATACTATCAACAGTCCAATTGTCAAACTGCTTTCTCATTAAAGAAACCCCTCGTTTATTAAGACGAAGGGTTTTTGTATTTTTAAAAATATCAGTAGCCTTTACATCTGCTTCAATTAAATGCACTATATTATTCTGAATCTTTGTAATCTCTTGTGATTGTTTCACCATCTAATAACTTTACTACCGTAAACTGATCAGTATTAAATTTTTTATTTAATCGATCAGCGAGATTAAACGCATGACCACTATTACTGAAGCTAACCTTTTTATATTTAGGTCCTGGATAGTTTACAAGTGTATTAAGTGTCCTAAGATTTATCGGTTTATTTTCATAATAAACTGCAAAGATTGCTCCAGCTTCTAGAATCTGCTCACTGTTGTAGTTCTTGTCAACAGAATCTAAAATGATATTTGGTTTAGGTCTTGCCATACGTATGTTCTCCTACATACGTATTTATAAAAAAAGGCAATTAAAACATGTTTTTATTCGTTATTTTGTTCGATTTCGGTGTCGCTTCTCAGCTCCATCCTAGTGCCTATTGCAAGAATACACGCAATATCTGTAGCAGAACCAATTAATAGCACTGTATATTCTTTTGTGCGAGGGTTACGGGCTACTACTAAACCATCAAATGGGCTATTTTGCTGTGCAGCCATTGCGTTAAATCCCAATACCCATGATTCTTGTCCCATTATTCCTTCTACTAAACCTTTCATTGCATTCATTGGTAAGCAATTTGCTGTCAAAGGTAAAGGAACAAATTGTATTCCTTGGCTTTTATCATGATCATCTGGCATAGTTTCTGGTTGTTGTTCTCCTCCTAGCATACTATTAGGATCTATAGCTTGAGCATTAGCTACTCCTATAGTCATAATAGCACCTAAAAGAAATGCATAAAGATTTTTCATTGTTCTTTCCTTGCTTTTTTAAGACTCAAATTCATATCCCATTCAGTTAAAAATGGGCCTTGCGTCTCATACTTTTCGTATGTATCTGCTTTTGGACAGAACGCATGTTGCCATCCCATACCGTGATATTTAAGCAAATAATACCCAGCAACATATACTGTGTTGCTGTTAGATTTCTTTTTAAACAGAGGCAGACTATCGTGTTCTACAGGGTGTATTTCTGGACTGTTAGTAGGCAATCCTTTATACATTTGACTTTCTGTATCAGCTTCTACTGCACTGCCTCCAGAGGTTCTAAATTTATCTATGCTATCTAAAACATTTGTAGTATCATCGATTTGATTATAAAACTCATACCCAGAATCAATTGCACGTATAGTTCCTACTTTTCCATACGTATTTTCTACAATCCAAAATTTATCCTTGATTACTTCTTTTATTTTGTCAGACATGTAATACTTATGGCGCTATACTTGAGCGTCAACTCCATTGCCTAATGGGAAACTAATAGCATCGATAACTTTATCCCATCTAAAACTACGCCATCCTTTTGCATTCATATCCCACACTACACAAACTTCTTCGTTTACTTTACGCACTTTTTTCTGCGTAAGCGGATCTTCTTTTTTAGCTGGCGGAACATAGCCTACTGCAAGTGTGCATGACATTTTTCTATAGTCACCATTAAGTTTAGTGAATTCAACAACTACTTGACTATCCTGTAGTTGATTTTTAATCCATTGTTTCTTTTCTTCATTAATCATAAAGAAACTCCTTAACCAAATAATCCTGATAAGTCATCGTTATCTTTTCTCCATTGTTCATACCATTTCCAAGTTGTCCAGCCAAAGTATCCTAAAAATATAGCAAGTATATTCATTGTTAATATACCCATTACACCTGTATAGATTACATTGGCATGTAAATAAATTGATATATAATCAAACCATCGCACGTAAAAAACTCCATGTTTGTTGCCAATCATTGACTTGTAATGCATTACTGTCTTTATTCCAATTAATTACTGCCTGTGCTATTTCATAATCATTTCCACCAGGCATTGTTTTATCACCAAAAAATTTAATAACTGTATGCGGCATAAAGTCTTTTAGTATTTGTGCTTTTGTTGCATTAACAGGCATTATATCTAAACCAGTCTCACCTGCAACCTGTGCTTGCACACCATGTTCTAAATAAAGATTATTAAACTTGTCTGCAATATTAACACGTTCATTTGTTGCAATATCATGTTCCACATATGCCTTGCGTTGATGATCCATACAGTTACGACCAATTATACTAAAGTTAAGTAAGCCAGGGCGTTCATCAAAGTGATTACCAGTTAGCACTTTCCAATCACTGCTTTGTAATTGCTGTTCTAACCAATACCACATTGGATCAGGTAAACGCCAATTATTGCTGTGAACATTCATATCGCCTATCCATATATCATTGCCACTGCACTGATAAACTGTCTGACATGTATTATAAACAAGCTCTCCAACCTGTTCCAATGTCTTAGCTCTGTCACTACCAGTAACAAGAAATACTGCATTTTGTCTTGCAAAATCTACAAGCCATGCACCAAATTCAGGATCAATTTGTCCTCTACTTGGTGTAATTGTTCCGTCTACATCAAATATGTATGCTGTCATAGTTTAAGAAATCTCCTAGTTCTGTGTCTTGTAAATAATCAGTTACTATCAAATGAGAATGTTCATCTTTCAAATGTAAATCATCTGTTAATATTTCATCACCATATTTTTCACTGAGATATCTATACGCATTAGGTTTGTCAGTGATTCCTAGATTATTAAAATTAGATCCTTTACCATCACCGCACATTGAAAAATAATAAAATCTATCAAATACATTTTCATATAAGAATAAAGTCTTTTTAAAATAATCTACAAATTCGTCAATAAAGCAATTACCTGTTACGTTTTCTCTTAACCAAGATTTACTTATTACTTTTTCTGTTTGTTCTTGAGCAAATACACTATTTGCAAGAACACTTGCTGTTGGTGACATTTTAATAATACTGCGATAGTTTTCACTTATATAATATGAAACCCATTTCATTTTATCATTATAATCTGCTAATGGCACAAGAGTTCTATGTGTATCAGTTAATTGAAGTATTACTGCATCATACTTGATATTACCTGCTAGAATTTTTTTGAGTATAAAATCTACATACTGAAGTCCATGTGCGCCAAAACTATAATTATCAACAATTAAATCTGATCTATTTTCAGCGACATGACAAACCCAAGTTTTTCTTTGAGGACCTACTTCTGACATTTGATAGTCTATGCATCTAGGATCACTATGACTACAACCAATTACTGCTATTTTCATTTTCAATCACCATAAGCGGAATTCAAATACTCTGCATGATCTTGCGCCCTTTCGCTTGTTCTTTGCAAATCCCACTTACCACAAAACTTCATAAACTGCACTCCTACTTGTCCCTTGCGATCTTTTTGCACTTGCTCTACAATTTTTGCATCAAGCACTTGTTTTATCTCTTCGGGTTGTTCTGTAAGATCAATCAGCATCTTGTTACGATTGTAATCTTCAAGCACTCTATGTTCTACATTATCATGATCAACCCAACGTTGTAGCATAAAGTTATTCCAGTTAAAGCCTTGCTTTTCTTTATCTTCAAATGCTTCCAACATACCAATTTTATTCTTTGTGCCTTTTTTACGAGCACCAGGAAATGCACTAAAGATGTTGTCACTTGTATCACCACGTATACACTTTTCAAACAACAACCATTGTGGATCGCCAGGAACTTTAGGCTCTTTAGTTTTCTTGTCTAATACAGCCTTGCCTTTGTCATCAAATACACCTTCAAGTGTAATCAACTGACCCATTATACCATTATACTGATTAACATTAGGTGCAAGCAATTGATAGAAGTCGCTGTCACTGCTTACAATACAATGTTTGTCATCGGGATGATTTTGTATCCAACGTGCAATAAAGTCATCTGCTTCACACTGTCCATCTTGTAATACTGTGCAATTTGTGCGCTCACTAAAGAAAGTTTTAAGTTCATCAAATGCATCCCAAAATGCTTGATCCTCTTGTTGTTCTCTTTCAGTTTGTGCTGCACGTGCTTCGGAACGGTTACGCTTATAAGGTTCATAGTAGTCTTTACGCCAACTGCGACCTTCTAAACAGAGAACAACATGTGTGCCATTTTGTTCTCTCCATACTTTGTTTATACTGTTAAACATGATATGATAGCTCATACCAATTTTAGTTTCTATATCACTACCACGCACTACATGTCTAGCACGAAAATACATGTTAGCCGCATCAACAAGAATATATGTGTTAGCCATTTTCCATGTCCTCAGCAATAGTTCGACATAATGTTGTAAACCATTGATCAACAATTTCTTCTTCATTGCTACCAGTGTAGCCATTTTCAAGCAATTGTTTTACAAAGATTTGATTCCATTCCAATTCAAAGTATCCATCACCCGGATTGTTTTTGTCAATATTTACATTTAAGACTTTCACGTAGGGTTCTCCACGTGCGGTAGCCTTGTCTTTATTACTGAGTGCTTCTTTTTTCGCAAAAAGATTCTTTAACTTTTGTATCATAGATTCCATCCAATTTGTTCCCAAGGAACATCCTTATTACCAAAGTGACCATATACACAACTATTACTATACTTGAAAAAGTTATACATGTCAAACCTTTTTATTATTCCATAAGGTGTTAAATCTATATTATCTCTAACAAACTTTTCAATTGATCTATTATGTCCATTACTATCAATATAGATACTTGTAGGTTCTTTAATACCTATAGCATAACTAAGTTGAATTTGACACCAATCTGCCATCTCGTCTGCTACTATGTTTTTTGCTAACCATCTAGCCATGTATGCCGCACTTCTATCAACTTTAGTGGGATCTTTCCCACTAAAAGCGCCGCCACCATGTGGTGCATAACCGCCGTATGTATCTACGATAATTTTACGTCCTGTTAGTCCTGTATCTCCATCTGGTCCACCTATAACAAAATTACCAGTAGGATTAAAGTGATATACAGTTTGTTTGTCTACTAAATCTCCTAATACAGCGTTTACTGCATCATTGATAGGCATTTTAATACTGTGATGATATCCGTCTACATGTTGCTGGCTTACAACAACCTGATCTACACGCTTTACTTTTCCGCCTTCATATTGAACACTTACTTGGCTTTTAGCATCTGGTAGCATATATTCAAACCCATCATTTCTGTATTCATCTAGTTTTTTTAGAATTTCGTGAGCATAGTAAATAGGTGCAGGCATCATTGCATCATTTTCGTTGCAAGCATAACCAAACATTATACCTTGATCGCCAGCACCAAAATTGTCTGTGCCTAACCCAATATCTGCACTTTGCGAATGTAATTTGTTATTGATAGTTTTATTATCAATTGTTAATTTATCCCAATGAAACCCTTCCTGTTCATATCCAATTTCTTTTACTACATTCCTTACTATTTCTTCAACTTCTTCGTTGCTTACATTAAAGTTTTTTACTTCACCTGCCAACGTGACATAGTTGGTAGTTACAAGTGTCTCCACAGCAACACGAGTAGTCTCGTCTCCTGCTTTCAAGCCAGCATCAACAAGTGCATCTGAGATTTGATCAGCAACCTTATCAGGATGTCCTGCACTAACACTTTCGCTTGTAAAAATATAATTATTCATTGTTTTTGTTTTCCTTTATTCGTTGATTAACTTTTCCAATGTTTGTAAAACATTTGTGCTGTCGTCTTCAACTGTAAGGTCAATTGCCTGTTTTACACAATTTCTTGTAAAATTTAATGGATATCTAATTTGGTTTTCGCCCATTCCAGTATTCACTAAATAAACTTTACATTGATTAGTTTTAATTTTTTCCATTAGCATATCTGCATACGTATCCACACTGCGTGGCATAAACGGTGATCCATAACAAGGACTAAACACTTTTTTGATTTCGTTACTACCAGCTT
>Ga0163109_10001532_pt1 | contig 18239 bp, 14 predicted proteins | sample CRUFie1St13metaG_FD_108704 | JGI IMG/M metagenome (GOLD analysis project Ga0163109, IMG submission 108704) | Marine microbial communities from the Costa Rica Dome - CRUD Field 142mm St13 metaG | ecosystem: Environmental > Aquatic > Marine > Oceanic > Photic zone | place: Costa Rica: the Eastern... | reverse complement strand
TGAACCTCAACCTGAATCTGAACCTGAGCCTGAACCTGCACCTGAGCCTGAACCTGCTCCTGAACCTGAACCTGCTCCTGAACCTCAACCTGAACCTGAACCTGCTCCTGAACCTGAACCTGCTCCTGAGCCTGAGCCTCAGCCTGAACCAGCTCCTGAACCTGAACCAGAACCTGAACCTGCTCCTGAGCCTGAGCCTGAGCCTGAAGCAATAAGTGGAATTATATTTGATGGTTATATTAGTAATGCAACATTGAACTTTTATCCATTCGATACAACTACAAAAACATTTCCTCAAAATTCACCTGCTGCTACTACAATTACAGATGCAACAGGTAATTTTACATTTCCACTTTTAGATCATGATAAATCTTATCTAATGATTTCTTCGGGTGGTATTGATATTGCAACAAATATCCCTATGGGAACAAAACAATTTAAAAAATTAGTAAAGGTTTCTAGTGATCTAGATAAGACATATGCTATGAATAACAATGTGAGTATTTTATCTACTATATTAACAAATGAATTGGAAAAAGAAATACAAAGTAGTACTTCATCGAATGAAAATCTTACTGAAGGTGAGATAGATACAATAATATCAACATCTAATGTTGAAAGTAATATGAAAGCAATATTGAATATTCCACAAAATTCAGATTTGAACAAAAATTATCTTAAAAAAGATGAAGAGGATCTAGATCTTGCTGTTGCAAATATGAATATTATAACTTCAATAAACGTACTACTAGAAAATTCATCTGGAGCAACTTTCAATAGTTTAATTGATAATATTTCATCATATATGAACCCTGATGATAATTCACAAATTATATCAAGAACAAATACATTTGGTGATTCTGAAAAAATTACACCATTTATTAAACAATCTGCCACTGGAAGTTTAACAGGAGATGTTGAAACAAGTTTATTACTATATGCAGTTGAAACACAATCTATTATTAGTGATATTAAAAATAATGGAAGTTATGATTTAAATAGAAGTGGTCAAGAAATAAGTGAAACTCTTTCAGATTTACAAAGAATATCTTCATATACTTCTCCTGGAACTGGAAATTCTTCATTCCCTACAGATAAAACTGAAGTATTAAACACAATTGTTATTGAAACAATGTTACAACCTGAACCAGAACCTGAATCAGAACCAGAACCTGAATCAGAACCTGAACCTGAGCCAGAACCTGAATCAGAACCAGAGCCTGAACCTCAACCTGAACCTGAACCCGAATTTAGAGAACCAGAACCACTAGTTGGTGTATTATTTGATGGTTACATAGCAAACGCAACAATCAAATTCAAAAAAATTAATTATGAAAATAATGTTTTTACATATACATTAGCAGATGAAACAATAACAGATCAATATGGAGACTATCAATTACCAAATAGAATTCTTCAAGGTGAAGATGTTAGTAGTATTCAACATAATATACCTTATATTATAGAATCGGAAGGTGGTACAAACTTAGGGTCTGGAATTACAATGGGTAGTAAGAAATATAAATCAGTTTTTATTATTGATACTCTGAATATTGATTTACAAGATCTTCATTATTATAACGAGAATTATAATATTAATATTCTTACAACAATTATAACCGAATCAGTATTAAATTTAGCTAACGATCAACCTCAACTTTTTTCAGTAATAACAGGAGATAGTACATCTAAAAGTTTTATTTTATTGTACAATACATATTCTAATATATTATCACAAAAAATAAATGTACCAATTGAAAATATTAGAGACGATTACTTAAGTAAATTTGTTCCAGATATGCCTGTAGGTAAATCAATAACATTATTAACTTCATTAGTAAGTATTGCTATGTCATCAGGAGATATAAGTTATAATAATATCATATCAAATATATCAAATTACTTAATTATTAATAGTAATACAACACCTGATGATCCTTTGACAAAAGATAATATTGATGAAACATTTGAAGCAGCCATGAACGGAGCTACAGTTACAGATATTGAATTTATGAATAAAGCAAAAGCATATGTTCAAAAAATATGTGATTTCATTACATTAGAAACACAAGCTACTACATTAGAAAAGATAAAAACATATGTAGAAAATAATCCTACATCAAGTTTTTCATCAATTGATGAAATAAATAATATTGATATGGCAACTGATATATTACCCACTGTAATTGGAATGATTAATCAACCAGAACCAGAACCTCAACCTGAGCCAGAAGCATTAACTTCTTACATTTTTGATGGATATATATCTGGAGCTTCAATTGAGTATTATGATTTAAAAGATTTAACATATTCAAATAAATTAAATGATGTTAGTTCAAATAATTTTGGATATTTTGATTTACCAAATGGTCTTCTTGATAATGATACATTATTTATTAAAGCAGTTGCAAGAAATGGTTTTGATATAGCTTCTGGATTTTCAAATACGAAAGTATTGAAAACAATTATACAAAAATTAAGTAATGTATACGAGATGAATACAAATATCAACATATTAACTACAATATTAACCAAAGCAGTTGAATTGAATATTACAGAAACTACAAGCAATGATAATATAATAGACATTATCGCAAATCTTGAAGTGAATATGAGAAGAAATATTGGACTTACAAGCGATCATGGTTATAATGGAACATCTACTATATACACTGATTATCTAGCTAACTATAAATATAATACAATTGAGATTGCATATCATCATGCTATAGTTACAGCAATAATAAATATTACAACAAGTATAAGTGGTTATGCTACATATGATGAATGTATTAGCGCTCTTGCTAATATATTTACATCAGTTCCTGGAACTGATACACTAATAGATACTGATATATCAGGATCATATTTAGATTACAATAATATATATGTAACAGTAGGTGCTATACTAGGTGAGTCTAAATTTTATGCAAGCAGTATGATATTGTATGTACAAAGAATAACACAATTAGTAAATGAGCAATTACAATCAGGAACAGATAACTTAACTAAGTTAATAAATATAGAAAAGATTGTTTCATATACTAAATTGTATACTTTGATGGAGTCATCACAAGATATAGATGCTTTAAGTTTTTCAATTATAGATTCAGTGATAAATATTAATGTAATAGGTGTAAAACAACCAGAACCAGAACCACAACCAGAGCCTGAACCAGAGCCTGAACCAGAACCAGAACCAGAGCCTGAACCAGAACCAGAACCAGAGCCCGAATCAGAGCCTGAACCAGAACCTGAACCAGAGCCTGAACCTGAACCAGAATCAATTAGTGGTTTAATATTTGATGGTTATATAAAACAAGCAAAAGTAACAGCAAAGAGATTAAATGGAGAAATTATAAATGAGAATGTAAATTATAGTGATATTAGTAATGGTGAATATATTATTCCAGATAATGTCTCTCTTTCTGAGTATTTTATTATTGAATCTTTGGGAGGAACTGATATTGCTACAAATACTTCTTTTGACGTTATAAATAGTAATCTTAACTACACAAGAGAGAAATATTATAAAACTATTTTAAAATTTGATGAAAATAATATTTATCAACAAGATAGTAGTATAATTAAAAATGCAAATATTAATGTAATAACTACAATACTAACAGAAATGGTTTTAATAGATGTAGGAAATGATAGTTCAATTAATATCGAAACATCTTTATCTTCTAATTTGACAACATTGAAAAATGCATTAGGTATAACAAATATAAAAGATGCATATTGTAATGATCAACCTGACGATATATATACAGATTATCTAAGTATATCTAATTATAATACATATCTAGGTAAGATACATGCAAAATTAAATGTATTTACTAATATATTATCTCAAGTGCAAACTTATACACAAACTAATTATAAAATTGCGAATGAAATTAAGAATCCGTCAACTAGATCTAACTATCATCATTTAAGTAATGGATGGATATTTGATGATATAGGAGGTGGATACGATACAAATTTAGTTAAATTTATTGAATCTACAATAGCTCTAGATGCAATATCAACATCTTATAGTATTTCAAAATATATTAAGAGTATGTTTAGAATAATTGATCAAGAAATACCTTTGGGACTAACACCTGTATCAACACTTGAAAGTATATATGTATCAAGTTATTCTACACTAACTGAGTTAAAAAATGAATTACAAATATTAGAAAATGAATTAGTTGGATTAACAGATGGTGAAAAATATACAAAAGAAAATGAAATAAATACAAAGAATATTGAAATTGCTTTACAAGAAACAACCGTTAATACAAATTTTGGTAACTTACAAAATACAAGAAGAAAATTTTTAGGAAGATATGAAAAAATGACTGCATATAGTTATCAAAAAACTTATACTGCGATAGATTCATATTCTGAATTAATACCATTTTTTGATAATGGTGGACCTATTCAAAGTATAGATAGTACAATTGTATTGTATAGTTTAAATCAACCTGAACCTGAACCTGAACCAGAGCCTCCTTTACAACCAGGAGTATTTTCAATAAGAGCCTTAGATATTAGCTCACTTGCAATATTCATTGACTTATATCAAGAAGATTTTAAAGATATCTCTGGACAAGATGTAGATGCAACAATATACATGAAAACAACAACTCTTAGAAATATGTTTCAATTTCAGACTGATTCCAACAGTATCGATGATATGTTTTTAACAGACACAAGATATTTTATGAGTATAAATGGAAATGTAGCAAGTGAACCTAATAAAGATTATGATAGAGTTATTAATCCTTTAAATGCAAATGTAAAGTATGTGAGAGGTCTTGATAATAACACAATAGTTGATGTATCATCACAGAATCTAATTAGATATGATTTTGTAAAATATTTGGCATTTAAGTTAACTGGTACTGTTCATAGTGTAGATTTATTTAAAAATGAAACAGAAGTTATTACTGAATTAGGTAAATCAGGGTACAATTTATATCAAAATCATATTCTACCAATATTTAAAAATTCAGGAACTCCTTTAATACCATTATCTGATCTAAATAAAGGTAACACAAATTTATCAAGGCATATATTAGGACAAATGGCAGACAACAAGATACATAGAGAAAGATTTAAAATAGGTACTCCACTAACAGTAAACGGTGTAGTTAGTAATGACTATTCATTCAGAGCAACATATTTACCACAACCTGTAATGATTATTGATGGTGATCAATTTATATTTGAATTAATAATTAATGCAAATGAGAATCAACATGAAGTTACAAGTGTTGAACAAATACAAAAAAGAAATTATAGAATTACAATAGAAGCAGTTGCTGATAACACATATGTTAATACAATGCCATTTATATATGATACATTTGGAAACTTGGTAGACAATCTTCAAGCAAATTCATATTTTGATACTAAATTAGTGGGTAAAGAATACAATTCTTCTTCTACAACTCAGTATGAGCCACAATTTGAAGCTCCACAAACTACTTCACAAACTACTTCTACTAGTGGTGTTGGTACTGCTGTTGATCCTAATATTGTTACTGTTCACAATCAAATACTTCTACAAATACCTCAAACAAATACTATAAAAGTATTAAGTGGGTTTTATATTTTCAATGATATTCCATATAGTGATAATGATTTTGTTGTTGTTACTAATGGAACATACACAATTACATCAATACCTTCAGCACATCCAATCGGTTTTGTAACATCATCTCCTAATTTTAGAATTATTTCAGGAACAAAACATGGAACTCCTGTTAATACAAGTTTATATGGTAGTGAATCACTATCTGTACCTGTGCAACACTATTATAATAATTTAACATTCGAAATAACAGGTGATATTGGTACAATAAGTTATCATTGTTACTACCACGGATACATGGGTGGTGAAAATAGAATGAAATATTTTATACCTTAAAAATAATAAATAAATAAATTTATTTTATTTATTATTAACGATAAACTAGTTGATTAAAAACATTATTCATTCTTTTAGTTTTTTTACCAGTTAAATTATTACCTCCTCTTAAATCATGTTTTTCAATTTTTTCTTGTGAATTATGATCATATAAAGTATTAAAAGTAATGATATTACACATAGTATGTTTTATACAATTATCATTATTAGGTATTTTTTCATCTTCAGTTTTTAATTTAAGTATTGTTTTAATTCCTTCATTACCGGTATCAGTAGTATATAATGTATAATTTGTATTTGAATAATCTTTATATATACCATCGTGAATATGTAATATATTAAAATCACCAATTTTAAAGAAATTACTTCTGTCAATATTTAAATTATTTTTCTCTGCTCTTTTCTGAATACAATTATCTTCTAATGACCAACTCCAATAGTTCGGAAATCCATTTATATTTTCAAAATCTTCTCCCTTTATAGAAAATATACCACCTAATGCATAATAAAAACCGTAAAAATGTTTTATAATTCCTTTTTCAGTATCATAATTTAGTAATCCTTTTTTACAAGGCATTACATCTATATCGTGAAATATAAAATTTATATTTTTATAATGATCAATATATTTATTTTTTGCATATTTAAAACCAATATTTTTCACTGCCCCTCTATTAAAAGGTCTATCGTCAGTTTGATTAGAAAATATTATCTCATACTCTTCTTCATTAATATCTTCTAATATGTATTTCATATACCTTAAAAAAAAATTTTTATGTTGCTCTCTATTTCTATAAGGTACAATAAAAATATATTTTGGAATCATTGTATAAAATTAATATTTTTATTCTTAAATATTAACACATAGTTATTTAATGTCATATTTTTTTTTAATTGTAGGTGGTATTAATTTATCTGTATATCCTTCTAGTTTTTTAAAGCATTTATTTATTGTTACTTCGCTGATTTGACTTATTGAATGTATTTCTTTTTTTGTTACATTTAAATTACATAAACAGCATATATAATAAATTATACCTGCTGCTATAGAATGAGGTGTATTCTCAGGAATTAAATTTTCTTTTTGTATTCTATGTGCAATAAATTCTGCTAATTTTGTTAATTCTTTATTTATACCTAACTTACTTGAATATCTTACAATAAATGATTGAGGACTTGTGTTACCAAAAACAGTTTTCTCACTTTCATCTAAATCTTCTTCTATAATATTCAAAATATTAACAGCATTTTTACAACCCTTCGTAGCTCCTGATGTATCTAAATGAAATATATCTGCTATCTCTTTTGCTGTTCTTGGATTATTATTTATTCTGAAAGCAACATATATAGAAGCAGCAATAATTCCATCTCTATTTATTCCTCTAAATGTTCTATGTTCAGATATTTTTTTATGATACCTTATAGCTTCATCAATAATATATTTATTAATTCCAGCATTTGTAGCCATCATTGTTATTCTTTGAAATTCGTCATATTGAGATTTTTCTTTATACGGCATCGATTGCCATTCTGTATATCTTTTTATTTTTCTCATTTCATAATTGCTACTATTTCCAATTACTTTACAACCATACGATGATTCTAATAATAATGGATTAATAGGCATACCACATCTTGTAGGATCTGAATTTTGATTATCATCTGCACCATAATATCTCCATTCTGCACTATAATCTATTATATCTTTGTATATAATACAGCATTTATCGTTTGTACATGTGAGAAAACCTTCATCACTAAACCATAAAGAAGAATTACATACATCACAGTTTTCACGTTGTCCAACTTGTCTATAAACACATTCAATTTGAGAAGTTTTATTAATCTCATTATCAAATTGTTTCCATATATCTTTTTTTAAAGGACAATGCTTTTTCTTTTTTGTTTTACTAGTGCGATCCATATGTGTATACATTTAATAATATATTAATTTATCAATTTTATTTTAAATACATTAAAAATTATTATAATTTAATATATATGGGAAATTTTCAATCATCAGAAAAATTATTATCTGACAAAGGAAAAAAAGAATTGCTAGATAAAATTAATGATATTGCTGGTAACTATTCTTCATCACTTAGCCTTGAAGAAATGACAAATCTTTTTAATGATGAATATTGTAGTAAAATAGAAATTCTTACTAAAGATATTTTAGATAAAAATTTAAATACAATTCAAATTGAATATCTTGCACAACATCAACAGAAAGGAGTTGATGTTGACTTTACTAAAGTAGAAGATACTACTTACATAAAACATGGTGATAATCTTAAAAAAAATCAACAAACTAGAAAAAATCGTTTATGTGAAGGTTTAGCAAAATATTTTGTAAAAATATTTAAGATATATGCTGCAATATCAAAAACATTAAATCCAGTTTATTCTTCAGATCAAATAGAAGATAAATTAGATATTTTTAGTTTTCACAATATAAATCCTGAAAATTATAGGGTTGATAAGGATACAACACATTTAAATACAAAGTTAAATAAATTAGACAATATTTGTGATATAAGAATTGAAATTTTAAAAAGTTTGTACGAGAAAAAATTATTAGGTAACTTAGAAGAACCTCCTCAAGAACCTCCCAAAGAACCTCCTCAAGAACCTCCCAAAGAATCTCCTCAAGAACTTAAATCCGAAAATCTAAAAAATGACGATATTAGTAATTTCAATAAACCTGCTCCTCAAGTAGGAGGTAAAGAACCTTCATTTTGTAATTTTAAAGGTAAAAATTTAAATGAAGAATATGGAATTAATGAACTTGAAGATTTATTCAAAGATAAATATAATTTCACTAAAAAAATGTATGAAATGTCTCCTGAATCAGAAAAAGAATACAAAAATACTCTTATAAACATGTACAAAGCATTTTATAACACTAACGATACTCCAGGAGAAGAAATAAGATCATTTAGCGATATTCAAATAAAAGATTTCTCAAATGAATCATTGTGTGGTAACAAACTTTCAGATACCGATGTTAAATTTGATAGCTCTTTTGAAGAGTCTTTCAAGAAATATGCTAGACATATGAATTCAACTATATCTAAAACTTTTGGTAAATATGACTTATTGTTGTTAATTCTAAAAGAGATATTTGAATTTCAATTAAATATGAAAACACAAAAAACAACTGTTCGTTTAAAAAAAAACATAAGTGAAATTAAACTTAACGAATTATTTAGTAAAACTAGAGACATCATAAGTCAATTATATATTGACTGTCAAAAAGATTTTATTGAAGGTATAAATATATATAAATCAATAGTATTTTCAAATTTATTAAAAAGAAATCAGATCAGAGAAAAAAATATAAAAAACAGTATTGATCAATTATTATGATTTTCTGCATAAACTGTGTTTAGTTGTTTATTTACTCTTAAAAAGGTACAACATTTAGGAAGATCTTTTATTCTTTGAGCATTAATATACGTACAACTGCTTCTAATACCACCAAGATAATTTAATACTGTGTCTTCTAAATAACCCTTAAATTTTAATTTAATTGTTCTTCCTTCTGATGAACGATAATTCGCTACTTTTCCATAGTGTGTTTTCATTGCAGTATCACTACTCATACCATAAAAAATTTTATATTTTTTTCCATTTTCTTCTATTATATCACCAGGATTTTCATAATGTCCTGCAAATTGACCTCCAATCATGATAAAATCAGCGCCTCCACCAAAACCTTTTGATACATCACCAGGACACGTAATACCACCGTCACCAATAATGTATCCATTTACACCATGTGCTGCATCACCGCATTCCATAATAGCTGATAACTGAGGCATTCCAATTCCAGTTTGTGATCTAGTTAAACAAGCACTTCCTGGACCAATACCAACTTTTACAATATCAACTCTTCCATTTAGTATAAGTTCTTCTGTCATTTCACGTGTAACTACATTTCCAGCAACAATAATTTTATCAGGGAATGTCTCTCTAACTTTTTGACAAAAAGTAACTAGCTTTTCCATGTATCCATTAGCAACATCAATACAAATAAACTTTACTATAATAGCATTTATTACATCAGTTAATTTTTCAAAATCTGCGTCTGATATTCCAGTAGATACCATAAAATAATTAGGATCCAATCCTTCTGATTGCATTTTAATAAAATCATCTTTTGTATAAAATTTATGAAATGCTGTGATAATATGTTGCTTGCTTAATACTTTATATACTTCATATGTACCAACAGTATCCATGTTAGCAGCAATTATAGGAACACCTGTCCATTTTTGTCCAGATATAGGGAAAGTAATTTCTCTTTCAATATTAACTTCAGACCTAGATGAAAGTTTTGATCTTTTAGGTCTAATTAGAACATCGTTAAAATCAAGTTTTATGTCATTTTCAATTTTCATCCCCTTAAATAATATTAAAATTATTATATTTAAGCATTTTTAATATATTCAATAAGCTAAATTTATTTTATTATTAATATTATTTCTAATAATATATATATAATATGGGTGCAGGATTAAGAAGATCCTTTATTGGAGGAGGTGCTGGCCTAAGACGTTCAAAAATTGGTGGTAGAAGACGAACACGTGCAAAATCACGTTTTACTAAAAAGAATAAAACAAGAAGAGTTCAAATGAAAAGTGTAAGAAAAAGAAGAAGACGCTAAATAATTATAAAATAATTGATTATTATAATTATTTGATTACTTTGAAAATTTACTCAATATATCATTATTATATATTGATCCTGTAGGTTTATAACTTTTTATTGATTTGAAATCTTTATTTTTATCGCTTTTCTTTTCATTTGTTCTACCTGTAAAAACAATTTTATCAGGATCTATTTCATCTATTGGTGTTTCACCTTCATTAACTACATCTCCATATCCATTCACTGTAACACCTGTTTTTTTCTTAATTTCTTGTCTAATATATCCAGGAACCCAATGTTTCCATGATATAAATAATAAATTAGGATGCATATACTTAATAAGGAATCCGTTACTCTGAAGTTTATCTAAAACAAATGCAATACATGAAGCTTGATCATAATTTGGAACTCCTAATATCGTTTCTGGTACGAGATACCAACAAAATTGATTATCTATTTTTTGTCTAGATGTATTTTTAATCTTAACATGAATTCTTTTTAAAATTTTTTTATAATTTTCTAATTTTTGTAAATCACTTGTCTTCTTTTTTTCATACAAATCATCTAAATTTAAATTATCTCCTATTTCTTCAATCTCTTTATTTAATTCAAAAATTGACGACATTATTAATGTATTTGTGTTAGAAAAAAAAAGTTAAAATAAAATTTATTATTATGAATATTGAACATATTGTTTTAAGTGGAGGAGGACCTGTTGGATTTATACAATGTTCATCTATAAACTATTTGTTAAATAAAAATATGATTGATTTGAATAAAATAAAAAGTATTTATGCTGTTTCTGCGGGTATTTTTACAGCCATTGCTATTGCATTAAAATATGATTTCAATGATATTGTTAAGTATCAAGTTGAAAGACCTTGGGAAAAAATATTTGAAATAAAACCATCCAATGCAATATATAATATCATTACTAAAAATGGTATATACGACAATGAATCATTTGAAAATATTATATCTCCAATATTACTAGCAAAAGATATTAATATTAGTATCACATTAATTGAATTATATGAAAAAACAAATGTTGATCTACATATTATAACTACAAATATAAACACACTTGAAATGGTGGATATAAATCATATTAGTCACCCAGATTACAAATTATTAGAAATAATACATATGACATGTTGTATACCTTTATTATTTACACCAATTTTTAAAGATGATACATTTTTTCTTGATGGAGGAATTACAAATAATTTTCCACTAGATTTATGTATAAAAAATAATAATTTAGATAATACTGACACAATATTAGCTTATAAAAATTTAATTGACACTAATTATTATAATGGATTAAAAAGTGATTCACAACTAGTCGATATAATTATGTTTTTAATAAAAAAACTTGCGTGTATGTTGTGTTATAAAAACCAATCTACAGTTAAATATATTGTAAATATTCCTACACCAGGTATGTCTTATAATACTTTGATTAAATTACTAAACAAAGATGATAGATCTAAATTGATGAAAGATGGTGTTGATTATACTAAGTTATTTTTAGAGTATCATAAATTATTTTAACATTGTGTTTAAAAATAATTCTATTGTCTCTTTGTCTGGTTTAGCATCCATATCTGCTACTTTATCATCATATCTTAATTTTATAGTAGGAAATCCCTCTACTTTATGTTTATTCATTCGTTCAGTTGCAGATGTATCTGTATCATCACTACAATCTATATAATCAAAATATACAGAATATCCATTAACTTTTTTACCAGAAGCATTTGCATCATATAATGACTTTATTTCGTTTACATGAGGTGTTGCTGCTTTGCAATGAGGACACCAATCAGCATAAAAATACATCAATGTTGCTTTCTTATAATCTTCTTCACCATCTGTTGTAAATTCTTTATTTTCAACAAAATCAGGATTTAATTTAGGAACGACATGTTTATTATAAACCCAAATTGTAAGTAAAATAAAAAATATAATAATTCCTAAAATTATTAATACCCATTTATAATCAGTAATTGCTTTTAATAAAGTGGCGATTATATTCATTATAATATTAGTGAATAAAATAATATATTACCAAACGAATTAAACATAATATAACTTTATTTATTATGATTGTTAGAAATTCAAACGGAATACTAGAAATTATAAATAAATATGATTATATTGATGATGATAAGTATTATAAACGTATGTTAGAAATTATGAAAAAATTTAAAAGTATAGAAAAATCTAAATTGATAGAAAAGGATCATAAAGAAAATTTGTTATCTAAATTGTAATTACAGTTTAAAGACACATGATAAATAAATATATGTGTGGAATTTTTGCTTATTTGGGAAATAAAATAGATATTAATAAAATTGAGCTTTCATTTATGAAAACATTCAGAAGAGGGCCAGACAATAATATTTTAAAATCAATATGTAATAAATTAATTTTTGGTTTTCATAGATTATCTATTAATGATACAAGTTTTAAGGGAAATCAACCATTATATCACCCCAATAAGCCTATTTGTCTAATATGTAATGGTGAAATATATAATCATAAAGAAATTATTGAAAAATTTAATATTCAAACATATTCAAAAAGTGATTGTGAAATCATATTATATTTATATGAAAATTATGGGATAGAAGATACATTATCTATATTAGACAGTGAATCATTTGCATTTATTATATATGACGGATTAAATAATACTATTACTGTAGCAAGAGATAGATTTGGAGTGCGACCATTATTTGTATCAAAAACGATTAATAATGAATATATTTTCGCATCTGAAGCAAAAAGCATTGTTGATTTAATAAATGAAAATGATATAATTGAACAATTTAAACCAGGTTCTTATAAATTATATAATATATATGATGATACAGTAACAGAATATAAAAATTATTATAATTATATTTATCCATCTCTTAATCAAAATTTAGAGGTAATACTCCAAAATATTAGAGAAAAACTAACCAATGCTGTAAAAAAGAGATTAATGTCTGATAGACCGATTGGATGTCTTTTATCTGGTGGTTTAGATAGTAGTTTAATAAGTGCTCTAGTTGCTAGTGAATTTAAAAAATCAGGAAAAGGTCAACTACAAACATTTTCAATAGGAATAAAAGGAAGTACTGACTTAAAGTATGCTAAAATGGTTGCAGATCATATTGGTTCACTTCATCATACTATAGAAATGGAAGAAAAAGATTTTCTTGATGCTATACCAGAAGTTATTTATAATATCGAAAGTTATGACACAACTACAGTTAGAGCAAGTACAGGTAATTATCTTGTTGGTAAATATATAAAAGAAAATACAGATATTACGGTTGTTTTTAATGGAGACGGTAGTGATGAACAATCTGGGTATTTATATTTAGCAAATGCACCAACATATGATGATTTTAAAGATGAATGTATAAGATTATTAACAAAAATTAGTTATTTTGATGTACTTCGTTCGGATCGTTCATTATCATCTAATTTTTCATTAGAGACTAGGTCTCCATTCCTAGACACTGATTTTGTTAATTATTATATGTCTATTCCTACAAATTTAAAAATATACAAAGAAGGAATTGAAAAAAATTTACTTAGAATGGCATTTAATGATGGTCTTTTACCATATGATGTATTATGGAGAAGAAAAGAAGCATTCTCGGATGGGTGTAGTTCTAATGAAAGATCATGGCATAAAGTTATACAGGAATACGTTGATACCCAAATTACAGATCAAGAATATTTAAGTGAAAAAGATAATTATATTTTTAATAAACCACAATTAAAAGAATCTTATTATTATAGAAAAATATTTGAAAAACATTATAAAGGTCATTCTAATATAATACCTCATTTTTGGTTACCAAAATGGAATGGAGAACAAAGTGATCCATCAGCAAGAGAGTTACAAAATTATAATATTTAGTATTAAGTTAATTTTATTGATATTTTTTTATTCTCTTTATATTTTAATATGAAAACATATAAAAATAAAAAAAAGTCTATTAGTAAAACAAAAAAAATATATGATAAAGAACATTATAGTAGTGGTGAAGGTATGTTAACGTCTGTTTGGGGACCTTCTCTATGGCATTATCTTCATACAATGAGTTTTAATTATCCTGTAAAACCTAATCTAAAACAAAAAAAAGATTATATGAATTTTGTATTATCTTTAAAAAATGTTTTACCATGCAAATATTGTCGTATTAATTTAAAAGAAAATTTTAAAACTGTCCCTCTTACTATGAAATGTATGGAAGATAGAGATTCATTTTCTAGGTACATATATAATTTACATGAAACTATAAATATAATGCTTAAAAAAGATTCTGGATTATCGTATGATGATGTTAGAGAAAGATACGAACATTTTAGAGCAAGATGTAAAAGTAAAACTAAGAAAAAGTTATTTAAATTCAAAAAAACAAAGAAAACTCATATGGGATGTACAGAACCTATACATAAATTTAAGAGCAAAGGTATTGTTAAAATTATTCCTCAAGAAGAAGATTGTGAATCTTTACAAATTGATAAAAAATGTGTTATGATGAAAAATTAATCGTATGTTATAGTATACATGATTCTACCAAAACTATATTTTTGTAATGAGACATCAATATACGATATATCTGATAATAAAACTATTATTTTTGGACAACATCACTATAAATTTAATAAAGTAGTAATAAAAAACATAGAAGACTCTAAAATAATATTGGAATTTTCTAGAAATTGTTGGAATGGATGGAAATCAACAACTAAATTCAAATTAATATTATCTGGTAAAATTACATTTATTGAAAATATAAAATTTTGTAATGGTAGTAAATATATAGAAGCTAATAATGTAAATTTATCTTTCCCTTTTGAAAATCATAATTTGTCTCTTAACAAAAATTCAGCAATTATTACCACTATGTGCAAACATTATAGACACAGATTAGACGAATGGATTAATTATAACATAAATTTAGGATTTTCAGCTATTATTGTATTTGATAATGATAAAAACTTAAAAAATACAATTAATGAAAATAGAGGTTCTAGAATCCAATCAACTAAAGATATTTGTGATAAATATAAAGATAAAGTATTATGTATAGAGTTCAAATATTCACCTATAGGTAAAGATCATTGGAATACATTACAAATGTTGTCACTAAGTATAGGAGTAGGTGGATTTAAAAATTACTGTAAATATATTGCATTAATTGACCCTGATGAATTTATATATTTACCAAGAGAAAAAGATAATAACATAGAAGAATTCTTATCTAACTACAATATAAGTATTAAATTTAAAAGTAATATACTTACTAATAAGAGTTCATCAGATCGTATAAATAATAATGTTTTAAAAGTATGTAAATATGTAGGTAAGGATAAATATTCAAAAGCAATAATATATACCAAAGATGTAAAAGGTTATGAATTCTTCTATACTCCACATCACTTTCATACAGAAGTAGTATTAGAAAAAGATGTTTTAATACATTATCATTGTTGGGTTAATAACAGAGAACAATGGAAACCTAATATGACATATTTTGATATACTTGAATAATAATATCCTTATTTACAATCAAGATTTACCATTTCTTCTACCAATTTCTCAAATGTAGTCTCTGGTTCCCAAGATAACAAAGAACGTGCTTTTGTTGAATCTCCTAATAATTCTTCTACTTCTGCTGGTCTAAAATACTTTTCTGATACAAATATTAAATCTTTATTTGTATTTGCATCATAACCAACTTCATCAACACCAGTTCCACGCCATTTTATGTCAAACCCCTTTATTTTAAATGCTATTTCTACAAATTCTCTTACTGAATGAAATTCATTTGTTGATAATACATAATCATCTGGGGTATCTACTTGTAACATTCTCCACATTCCTTCAACATAATCTTTTGCGTGTCCCCAATCACGTTTTGCATCTAAATTACCTAATACAAGTGATTCCCTCTCTCCTTTTAATATCATGTTCAAACCTCTAGTTATTTTTCTTGTAACAAATGTTGGGCCTCTTCTAGGTGACTCATGATTGAACAATATTCCATTACAACAATACATTCCATAAGATTCTCGATAATTTTTTACAATCCAAAATGCATATAATTTCGCAACTCCATATGGACTTCTCGGATAAAATGGTGTTTTTTCTGTTTGAGGTACTTCTTGTACTTTTCCATATAACTCAGATGTTGATGCTTGATAAAATCGTGTCCTTTCTTTTAAGTCTGTCTTTAATATTGCATCTAATAATCTTAATGTACCTAAACCATCAATATTACCAGTATATTCAGGCATATCAAAAGATACCTTTACATGGCTCATAGCTGCTAAATTGTAAACCTCTAATATAAAATTATTATTTTCATACTTTTTCTTTATTTCTAAAAGTATACCTGTTATATTTGTAGTATCTGATAAATCACCATATCTTAATATTAATTTTTTATTACTATATAAATGATCTATTCTATTTGTATTTATATCGGAAGCTCTTCTTATTATTCCCCAAACATCATAATCTTTTTCTAATAATAATTCTGCTAAATATGATCCATCTTGACCTGTAATACCAGTTATTAAAGATACTTTTTTAACTTTCATTAAGTATATAAATACTAATATTAATATTTATATATTTTTACTAATTACATTCCAAAAGTACTAAAATCATTCAAAACAGGTCTTGGTAAATGATCTTGGTTCTGACTTCTATAATTTGGTACTTTTTTACATGAAAAAGATGGCTCAGGACACCTTGCACAAGGAGGACAAGGAGGACATTTACTTTCTTCTAAATGTTTATGATCAGGTATCTTATTGTTTTCTAAATGTCCAATTGTTCTAATATCACCTCCTACATTTTGAATTGCAGTATTTTTGGCTTCTTGAATATCATCTCTTAATTCTTTTCTGTTATGTTCACGATTCTCACGATTCTCACGCATACTTTGTTCTAAGTTTTTTATACGTTCTTCATATCCAGGATTTGCCATAGGAGCTTCATTGTAAGTACGAGTCGATCCATTTGATCCACCTAACAATTCAGTATCTATTCCATGTTCATCTCTTAAATGACTCTCTATATTTGTTAATCCTTCAGGACCACAATATCCTCCTAAAAGAGGGCATAAGAATAAAGCAAATAATAAAATTAGTAATATGTGGAAATGTCTTAGTTTCATGATATACATTATAAAGCGAAAAAATTTAAACAGATAACTTTAATTTGTATATGAATTTACTTAAATCATTTACAAATGATAATAATATTATTGAAATTGGTGTTGATGAAGCAGGTAGAGGACCTTTATTAGGTAGAGTATATGCAGCTGCTGTTATTCTACCAAATGACAATTTCGATTTTTCTATACTTAAAGATAGTAAAAAATTTACATCTAAAAAAAAATTATTAGAAGTTTATGACTACATTAAAGATAATTGTTTATATTATTCTGTTAATTATGCTGATGAAAAAACTATAGATGATATTAATATATTACAAGCAACTATTAGAACTATGCATATATCAATTAAAGATGTTATCAAAAAATCAAACAAACATGATTATTTACTTTTAATTGACGGAAATTATTTTAAACCTGTCACATATGTTAAAGATTGTGAATTTATACACATAAATCATGAAACG
>Ga0163109_10001531_pt1 | contig 18249 bp, 19 predicted proteins | sample CRUFie1St13metaG_FD_108704 | JGI IMG/M metagenome (GOLD analysis project Ga0163109, IMG submission 108704) | Marine microbial communities from the Costa Rica Dome - CRUD Field 142mm St13 metaG | ecosystem: Environmental > Aquatic > Marine > Oceanic > Photic zone | place: Costa Rica: the Eastern... | reverse complement strand
GTACTTAGAAGATAAAGATAAACCAGCAGAAGAAAGGCAAGTCAGCAAGACAGTTGAGAAAGGACTGCGTAAGAAAGTAGAAGATCACAATGCTGAACATGGTAGCGATCCACGAAAAAGAGCAACTTATCGTATGCTTCGTGCTGTATTTGAACGTGGCATAGGTGCGTATAAAACTAACCCCAGCTCAGTACGTCCTTCAGTCCAATCACCTGAACAATGGGCTTATGCAAGAGTTAATGCCTTCATGTTTGCCTTAAGAAACTTACGCTTTCCAAGTAAAAACAAATTTGACACTGACTTACTACCGAAAGCACACCCTTTATCTTCTGACGAAAATGGTGATAGAATACAGACTATGGACACGATAGAAAGGCAAGAGACCATAGAATATGAAGTAATCATCAAAGAGGGTGAAAACAAATATGGAGAGGGCAACAAATTCTATTTAGATGGTGAGTTATCACCTAGACTTGTCATGCTATCAGGCGATACATACATTTTCGATCTAAGCCATGAATCTAACAAAACACACGCTTTAAGATTATCAACCACAGAAGATGGTACACATAATGACGGAGATGCATACACAGCAGGTGTAACAGTCACAGGTAAAGCAGGTGAAGCAGGTGCGCAACTCAAGATTGAAGTATCAGATGATACACCAGATTTATATTACTACTGTGTTAATCACAACGGCATGGGTGGCAAGATAGAAACAAGAGAAGTAGAAGAAGCCAGACCACATGAACCTTATCACGAAGAAGAAGAGGAAGAGAAAGGCTACAAAGAAGATGAAGATAGGGATAAAGAGACATACGAGATCAGAGACTTTTATGGTGATGAAGCACTAAGGAGAGACTTCGAGTTCGATAGGAACAAGATAGACGAAGAGAAGCGTACAGTCGTGATAGGTGTTTCAAGCGAAGAACCAGTACAGCGCAGGTTCGGCTATGAGGTCTTAGGACATAAAGAAGAAGAGATAGACATGGAGTTCATGGCTAGTGGTAGAAGTCCACTTTTATTAGACCATGATGCAACCAAACAAATAGGTGTAGTCGAAGAATTTGGCATCGACAAAGCCAACAAAAGAACAGTTGCCAAAGTAAGATTTTCAAAGAACAGAATGGCAGAGGAAGTCTTTGAAGATGTGAAGGACGGCATACGACAGAACATATCTGTTGGGTATCAAGTCAACAGTATGCAGAAGGAAGATGAAGAGATACAGGACGTGCCTGTATATCGAGTTAACTCTTGGTCGCCTTTGGAAGTTTCAGCAGTCAGCGTACCAGCAGACCAGTCACGTTTGGTAGGTTTCGCTAGAGCTAAAGAAACACCAAAAATAACTATTAATTCTAACGAGGAAAAAATTATGGAAAACGTTGAAAACAATGCACCAGAAGTTAATCCTGAAGAGTTAAGAAAGCAGTTTGCACAAGAAGCTAAACAAATTAGCGATCTTGGACAACAGCATGGACAAGCTGATTTAGCTAAAAATGCTATTGCAAAAGGCATGAGACTTAACGAATTTCAGAATGAGCTTTTGAAAGCACTTGAAAGCAAACCTCTAGATTTACCTTCTGACGTAGACATGAAAGTAGAAGAGAAAAGAGAATACTCTTTACTCAAAGCTATTCAAGAATCTGCTCAAGGCAATCTTTCTGGGCTTGAAAGAGAAGTATCAGATGAGATTGCGCATCAGACAGGCAAAGCAGCAAGAGGTTTTTATATGCCAACAAATATTGGTTTCGGTAAAAGGGATCAAACAGTTGGATCAAATAGTGGCGGTGGCTTCTTAAAAGGCACAGATCATCTTGCCAATGAGTTCATCGAAGCTGTTTATGCAAAATTAGTAATCGGTCAAGCTGGTGCTAGAACACTACAAGGTTTGAAGGGTGATATTGCGATACCAAAACTATCAGCATCAGTTACCAATTCAGCTTTTGTAGCAGAGAACGCAGCACCAAGTGAAGGTTCAGCTACTTTTGCACAAGTAACAATGTCACCAAAAACTCTAGCAGCTTTTGTTGATGTTTCTAGAAAGCTTATGTTGCAATCTGATCCGTCAGTTGAAGCAGTATTAAGAGAAGATGTAATCAATACATTTGCTAGAAAGATTGACGAAGTAGCTATTGAAGGTGGTGCAAGTAATCACCCAAGCGGTATCTTAGCTTCTGTATCTAACAATGTTGAAGCTATCGGTACTAATGGTGGTGCTATTGCTTATACAAACATTGTTAACCTAATTCAGAAAGTAGAAGAAGATAATGCTATCAGAAATGATGCATCTACTAAGTTCTTAGGTAACTCTAAAGTGACAGCTAAACTTAGAACTACATCAAAACAGAGTAGTGGTGTTGAAGGCAACTTTATCTTAGAGCCTAACAATTCAATGATGGGATACGACTATCTATCATCATCATTAGTGCCATCTGACCTAACAAAAGGTTCAGGTAGCAACTTGTCAGCTTTAATATTTGGTGACTTCAGTCAAGTCTTACTTGGCTACTATTCAGGTGTTGACGTAGTGGTTGATCCATTCACAGGTTCAAGCGCAGGTACTACCAGACTTGCCTTCTTCCAAGATATGGACGTAGCTATACGTGACGAAAATGCCTTTGCAGTATGTAAAGATATTGTCACTTAATTAAGTAACACTTAATGACTAGGGCTACTTCGGTAGCCCTTTTTTATGTATAATCGAAATATGAAACAAAAAAAAATCAAGTTCGAGGTCAATCAGACTTTTTATTATGCAGGTGACAAATACGTATCTGGCGATGTAGTAGAGTTGCTTGAACACGAAGTTTCCGAATGGGAAGCGAAGGGCTACGGCACAGCAGCCAAAGCTAAAACCAAAAAGGAAAAGTAATGGAAGTTATAGCTACAAGAAAAGTTTGCTACAACGGCACATGGTACGATGCTGAAGATACTTTTGTTTGTAATCCAAAAGACTATGAAGGATTACACGCAGCAGGTGTTGAAGCCGTCAAGGGCAAAGGCAAAGCCAAAGCTAACAAAGCAGCAGACAACATCAAGACAAGATAATGGCGCTAGAAACAGCACAGGACTTGTTGAACTTTTTTGACACCGATGCACATGGCGCAACAGCAACAGTCACTATCAATGGTAGTGCTTCTAGTATTAGTGTCATCATTAACAAAGAATACTTTGCTATTGCAGGTGAATCAGTCGATGTCGATGGCACACAGCCAGTAGTAACTTGCAGATCGTCAGATGTGACTAACATAGACACAGCAGACACCATAGCTATTGATGGTACAACCTTCAACATAGTCAACATACAACCAGATGGCACAGGCATAACCACACTAATATTACAGGATTGATATGCTTAAAAATCTAATCAGCACTATAGCCCCAGCTTTGGGTTCAGCACTTGGCTCACCTCTAGGTGGGGCAGCAGTCAGCATGATTGCAGAAAAGTTAGGAGTACCCAACAATCAAAAAGCAGTAGAAAAAGCCATACAACAGGCGACACCAGAACAATTATTAGAACTCAAAAAGGTTGAGAAAGACTTTGAAGTTAAGATGAAAGAACTTGAAGTAGATGTCTTTAAGCTTGAGACACAAGACGTGCAAGATGCTAGAAAAACTTTTTCAAAAGATTGGACTTCAAAACTATTAGGTCTTGTGGTTATAGGTGGTTTCATGGGTTATATCTTTTTAGTTACTATACAGCCACCTGAACAAAACTCAGAGGCACTTATCAACCTTGTATTAGGTTATTTAGGCGGTTTAGCATCAGCAGTTATATCTTTCTACTTTGGTGCATCCCATAAAAACGATAAAGAATAATGGCACACAAAAGACAAGCAATCAGGGAAAGGGTAGCCAGTACACTGACAGGTTTGACTACCACAGGCTCTAATGTCTTTCAGAGCAGAGTATATCCCATAGAGAATACCAAACTACCTTGTTTGTTGATCTACACAAGAGAAGAGACTTCAGAGCCTTTGGTGATGAATCCACCCAGAACAATAGAAAAAGTTTTGTCTTTGGTTGTAGAAGGTTATGTCAAAGCCAACACTAATTTTGACGATACAATAGATACCATTTGTGAAGAAGTAGAAGAAGCCCTGTTCACAGATAGACTAATAAATGATTTAGCTTTGGACAGCTTTTTAGTCAACACAGATATATCATATAACGGAGAAGGTGATAATCCGTTAGGAATTGTTGTAATGACATTTCAAATCACTTATCATCATACAGAAGGAAGTATTTAATTATGGCAACTTTTTCAGGTTCAGCAGGTGTAGTAAAAGCAGGTGGTAACGCTATTGGCGAAATTAGATCATTTACTGTCGACCAAACAGGCGACACAGTAGAAGATACAGCTATGGGCGATTCTTCTAGGAGCTTCAAAGCTACTCTAAATACATTTACAGCGTCTATTGATGCGCTATTCGATGAAAATGACACAGCACAAATCGCTATGACGATCGGAACAGAACTAGCGTTTTTGTTTCAACCAGAAGGCAGTGGTTCAGGTGCATACCAACTATCAGGATCAGGGATCGTGACAGGTATTTCACAGACACAAAGCTTCGATGGTCTAGTTGAAAGGTCATTCACAGTACAAGGTACTGGCGCATTAACTATCGGCACTGTCTAGTATTGAAAGCGATAGATCGAGCCAAAGCTCACTTTGACAGTCTTGATGTCAAAAAGATTCATGTGCCTGAATGGGATATGGACATCTATGCCAAGCCTCTTAATCTATTTGAAACAAAAAAGCTAATGAGATATGCCAACGATGATTCTGTCGAAATGTTAGCTTATGTTGTCATGTTAAAAGCACTAGACGAAAAAGGCGAAAATTTATTTACCTTAGAAGATAAAAAAGACCTTATTGAGAATGTTGATAAAGATGTTTTAGCTAGAATAGCAAATGACATAATGAATCAACAAGATCAAGAGCTTGTAAAAAAAAGCTAGAAGAAGACCCACACACCTTTAATCAGTTAGCTTTAGCTGAATCTCTTAACAAAACTTTATTTGAGATACAACAAATGAGTATCGAAGAATACCAATTATGGGTAGCATACTTTAGAATAAAAGCTAACAAACAGAAAAATGGCTAAAGAAAAAATCAATATAGTTCTTCAGGGTGTTAACAATACCCAAAAAGCCTTTAACCAAATCAAACATAATTTATCCGTTTTAGATCGTAAGACTAAGCTTTTACAAAAAGGCTTCAGTACAGTAGCCAAAGCTTCAGCAGTCGCATTTACAGCTATAGGTGTGGCAGTAGGTGCATCAACAGCTAAAATCGACAGGCTAGTTAAAACTTCGGAAAAGCTTGGGGTCGGTGTAGAGTTTTTACAAAAGTTCAGATTTGCAGCAGAGCAAGTAGGCATTAGAACCGAAACAGCAGATATGGCTTTGCAAAGATTTAGCCGAAGAGTTGCCGAAGCTAGAAAAGGCACAGGAGAGGCTAAAGACACTCTGACACAGTTAGGTATAGCTTTGTTCGACAGTGCTGGTAATTCAAGAGATATAGAAGATGTAATGCTTGATGTTGCTAATGCTATGGGACAAACCAAAGATGCTTCAGAACTTGTCAGACAATCATTTAAGTTTTTTGATTCAGAGGGTGTGGCATTAGTAGCCTTGATGAAAAATGGTTCAGAGGCTATGCAAGAGTTTTTTACAGATGCAGAGAATCTTGGCGCTGTCCTAACACAAGAATCCGCTAAAGGTGTAGCTAATTTCGCTGATGAATTTACTAAACTAAAAACAGGAATAGGCGGTGTCATTAATCAATTCACAGCAGGTTTAGCACCAGTCTTAACACAGATTACAAAAGACTTTACAGCTTTCGTTATACAGCTAAACAAAGATGTAGATAAATTAGGCTTCAAAACTCTTGGTGACTTCTTGGCTAACGAGTTTCTTAATATTCTGAAAGGTATCATAAAAGCTTTTGAGTTTTTAGGTAATGAGTTAATAGCAATAGCCAACATTGCTAGAGATATCGGTATGTCTTTAGGTTTTGTTGAAGAATCTGAAGCAGTCAAACAAATTAGACAACAGCTCCAAGAAATCAACACTTTAGAGGAAACAAACAACAGATTTAAAACCAATGGTGAAAGGCTGTCGAAAGACATGGTTTTATCCAGAGGCGCAGAAAAGCAACTGTTATTAGATCAGTTGGCTCTGGAATTAGAAAAAGGAAAGTTCCAAAAACTTAATTTTGACAAAACCCTCAAGTTCATTGATCAAATAAGAAGCGAAATCAACAAAGACCCAATAACTATCACTGGTGATAATGTTGATAGTGAGGAAGAACCGCGTTTTGTAAGAACTATGAGATTAGCCATTGAAAATTTTAACAAAGAAACAGTTGAAGGTCTTATGGTCAAATCATTCGAAAATGCTTTCCAAAGTGCAGAAGATGCTTTGGTCGATTTTGTCCAAACAGGTAAATTGAATTTTAAAGATTTGGTAGATTCTTTGATAGCCGATATGGCTCGTATTCAAATCAGAGAGAAATTTATCCAGCCAATGTTAGCAGGTTTCGAATCGAGCAGTAGTAGTGGGAAAGGTTTCTTTTCATCTTTTCTTGATGGTCTTGGAGCATTTTTCGGAGTTAGCGCTCAAGGCGGTGGTTTCACTGGCATGGGTGCTAGAGCAGGGGGCATAGATGGCAAAGGTGGTTTTCCAGCTATACTACACCCCAACGAGACTGTGATAGATCACCAGCAAGGTCAATCAGGCGGTATCGTCATTAATCAATCACTCAACTTTGCTACAGGTGTCCAAGATACTGTCAAGAATGAGGTGCTACAAATGTTGCCTGATATTGCCGAAACTTCTAAAAGCGCAGTTTTAGAGGCTATGCAAAGAGGTGGTAACTTTAGGAAAGCAATGCGATGATTATAGATATACCGACTAACACTAACTTCGCTTCTGTGACTTTTACGCTGAACAGAAACATAGCAGCTAGTAGATCAGTATTCACCAACAGACAAAGGACACAAGAATACGATGGGGTATTTTGGTCTGCACAACTTACCTTACCACCCTTACAAAGGACAGATGCCTTAGAGTGGGTGACATTTTTAACCAGACTACAAGGTGTCAAAAATACGTTTTTGCTTGGTGATCCCTCACATACAACTAACACTGGTACATACAATGAAACCTTTCTACAAACTACAAACTTAATATCAGATACCAGCGAAACTTTATCATTTACAGCCTCAACCAAAACTATATCAGCAGCCAACAATATTTTTAGTTCTGCTCTAGCAGGTGCATTTATTCTTGTGTCAGGCGCTACTAATGACGATAACAATGGCACATTTAAAATAACCTCAAAAACTTCTAACACTGCTGTCGTGGTAGATCGTGCTTTAGTTGATGAATCATCTACCGCTAGTTGTAAAGTACAGCAAAACGTCAAGGGTGTGACTGGTCTATCACTAAGCAGATTATCTAGTGGCACAGGCACTATCAAGAAAGGAGATTATCTAGCTGTCCACGATGCTGCTTCTGCAACCTCTGACCCTGTGCAATACCTATTAGCTGTCGAAGATGCTACTGTGACTGGCACAAACTATGCAGTAAGAACCGAACCAAAACTTAGACAAAACATAACCGATGGTCATTATGTCAGGTTCGCCACACCTAAAGGACAATTCAGGTTAGTGTCAAACCAATCAAATTGGTCTGTCAATCAAGCTAGTCTTTATGGTATATCTTTCACAGCAATAGAGGTTATCAATGGCTAGTAGAGACATACCAGCAGCCATAACTAACAGATTAGCTAACGATCAACAACAAATCGCTTATGCGGTCAATCTTGGCTTCGATTCTGGTGCTGTCAATGTTTGGACAGGTGCAGGAGATTTTACTGGGAGTGATGGCATTACCTATATTGGCGCTGGTGAATTTTTGAGTGTGTCCAATGTAGAAGAAAGTGCTGAGCTATCCTCAACAAATTTGACTATAACGTTATCTGGTCTGAACAGCAAGATAGTAGAATATGCCACCACAGAAAATTATCAAAGCAGACCAGTTACCCTTAATATGTTTTTCTTTCACCCAGAAACAGCCGAAGAAGTAGAAAAAGTTATATTGTTCAAAGGTAGAATGGACACTCTGAGTGTCACAGATGGTGATAGTTTCAGTGTAATAATATCTTGCGAAAATTTACTTATAGATTTGACTAGACCGAAAAATTTATTTTTTACACCTGAGACACAAAACTTTCTACACTCTGGCGATAAAGGCTTAGAGTTCGTGCCGAGAATACAAGAACAAACTATTAACTGGGGTGGCTTGACAGGTGGCGGTGGCGCACCAGCAGCAGGTGACAATCCTATATACATACTAAAATAATGCTCAAAAAATTCATAAAAGAAATTTTTAAAACAGCAGTTGTTACTACAATTTTTGGTTTTCCTTTTCGTGCTGATGCAAGTCAAACCCTAAAACAATTTTTTACTTCGCAACTGAAATTTTATACCGCAATAACTACTCTAAGTTATATCTCTGCTAAATCATCAGGTGATACAGCCAATCGTAACCTAGGTATCAAAAGGGCTATCACTAACCCCATAGCACCTAGAAATATTGTGTATGGTAAAACTAGGGTGGGCGGTACAATAGTGCAAAGAACACTTACTGCTAAATCAGCTTCCACAAAAAATGTGCTACATCAAGTTATTGCTTTAGCAGGACATGAAATAAACAACATTACTAAAATTTATATAGATGCTGGTAAAGGTATAAAAGAACTTGATCTAAGCGATACAAATGACTTTGTTTCAGCTACCGAAAACTCTACTACAGTATTTCGTTGTGTTGATCCTGAGTTTGCCAATACTGATAATGACGAGGCTTACACTGGTGGTAGTCTGATAAAACTAGCTTTTGAAAAAGGCGATCAAACTACTGCTAATGGCTATGCAGTCGCCCAGATGTCCTCTGCTTCTGCTTGGTCAACAGATCACAAAATGTTAGGTATAGCTTATATCTACATCAACTGTATCTACGACACAGAAAAATTTACACAAATACCAAGCTTTAGTTTTGAGATTGAAGGTAAAAAAGTCTTTGATCCTGTGTCAAGTTCTACTGTTTATTCTACAAACCCAGCCTTGATTATAAGAGACTATCTTATGGACAGCACTTATGGTTTTGGTGCTACATCTACAGAGATCAACGATGCTGTCACTGGTGCAGGGTTCGTCAAAGCCAGAAGCGACTGTAATGATAGTGTCAGTATTACAAGTGGCACAGAAAGCAGGTACACGCTGAATGGCCAGTTTACGTCCACAGAAGAACCTCAGACTGTGCTTGAAACAATGCTGTCAGCTTGTGCTGGTCAACTACTCTATAACAACGGGGTCTTTTCTCTGTTTGTTGGTAAAGAAAGGACAGCATCAGGCACAATCACAGACGATAAGATACTAGAACCTATACAGATACAAACTAAGTTTTCGGGCAGAGAGTTAGCCAATGGGGTTAAAGCTACCTACGTCAGACCGAGTGACGAATATATAGCAGCAGAGATCACACCTTATAAAGACAGCACATATCTGACACAAGATACACCAAGTGGCAAAGCTCAAGCAGACTATGAAAACTTTCTAAATTTATCTTTTCCTTATACTCAATCGAGTTTCACTGCACAAAGACTGGCTCGTATTGCCTTAGATTATCAAAGACAAAACCAAACTCTCTCAGTTTTAGTGCCTTTAGAGTTTCTAAGTCATCAGGTGGGCGATATTGTCAACCTAGATAACGACAGACTTGGTTACAGTGGCAAAGATTTTGAAATAGTCGGTATGTCGTTCGAGTTTGTTGGTGAGCAATATCTGGCTTTACGTTTAAGTCTGAAAGAATATAGCACAACAGTTTTTAACAATATAACTTATGTTGCAGACCCTACCCTACCAAGTCCACCAGACACTGGTGATAATACTGTAAGCTCACCTACAGGTCTAGCACTTGCTGAATTTACTAAGGATTCACAAGTCAGGTTACATTTTATCAGGGCGAGTTGGACTAATAATCTCGATGATAAAATCGTCACGACAGAGGTAGCTTACAAAAAGTCAACAGATTCAAACTTTGATGCAGCAGATGTTAGTTATCCAAGCAATAGTTTTTCTTTCTACGTTGAACCAGCCACCACCTACAATGTTAAGGTCAGACACATCAGTAACACTGGGGTTAGTAGTGCTTACACAGGTACAGTCAATCTTACAACTTCAGGCGGTCAAGTAACTTTAACCACAGGTACAGTTGCAGGTATTACCATAGAATCTGGCAAACTCTATCAAGGCACAGGCACATTCAATAACAGCAACACTGGCTTTTTTGTTGATAGTTCAGGTCAGTTCTCGCTTAAAGATAAACTGTCTTTTAATGGCACAACCCTAAATATCTCAGGCAATCTGACAGTAGAAAACACCATTACAGCAGATAAGATTATATTAGATGGTCAAGCTCTAAATACTTTGATGTCATCCACTGGTGCTGGTGCAACTACGTTTAGTGAGCTAACTGTCTCTAATGATTGTTTCTTAGAAGGTGGTTTCCAAATCAGTGCAAGTCACGAAGGCATTTTTTTAGACAACGCTAAAGCAGTCTTTGGCACAGGATCAGACCTACAAATCTTACATGATGGTTCTAATAGTATTATTAAAGATGTTGGCACTGGTGATTTGCAACTTTTAGGCACAAATGTTTTATTAGGTTCAGCAGGTGGTGAGCCATACTTAATAGGTGTTGCTGATGGTGCTGTCCAGATATATCACGATAACTCTCAAAAACTAGCCACAACCTCAACAGGTGTAACTGTAACAGGAACTTTAGCTGCAACAGCAGTCACAGGTGATGGTTCAGGTTTAACTAATCTACCTTCAGCAGCTATCGCTTCTGTGACTAATATGTCAGACAACAGAGTGCTAACAGCTTCAGGCAGCAATTCTTTGAATGGTGAAGCTAATCTTACCTTTGATGGTACAACTTTAGCCCTGACAGGGAATCTGACAGTCTCAGGCACAACCACCACGATTAACACTACTAACTTAGATGTTGCAGACAAAAACATCACCTTGAATTTTGGTAGTGGAGATACTTCTTCAAATGCTAATGGTGCTGGTATTACCATACAAGATGCGGTTAACAGTTCAACAGATGCCACAATCTTATGGGATGCTACTAACGACAAGTTTGATTTTTCACATGGTTTAGAAATAACAACAGAAGAAGTAACAGATGCTATCGCTTTGTTAGATTCAAATAACTCAAATACTAAATATTTCAGTATTCAAGGCGATAATGGTGATTGCAATATCAATGCTCCAGCAGGTGCGTTAGCTTTACAAAGAGCAGGTACAACTAGATTAGCAGTTGGTACTTCTGGAGTTACAGTGACAGGAACTATTACAGCAGGTGCTAATAGTGGAGTAATAAAAGAAATAGGGAGTGACATCTCATTAGTACAAGGTGCTATTGGTTTAAGGATTAATGATGCAGCTTCAGCAATCTCACCAACTACTGCTAGTGTTAATAATGATGCAGCAGTTGATTTAGGTGTCTCTAATATTAGATTTAGAAATTTACATCTATCAGATACTATCTCTTGTGGAGATATTATTTCTACAGGTATTCTTAAATCAACTAAAACATCTTTCCCACAATTGCAACTTCAAGATGCAACTAATTCAGTACAGTTCGGACATTCAGGCAACACCTTTTTTATAAAAAGGGGAGATAGTGACGGACAAATTAGGTTTAGGAATATAGACAATACCGAGCCATTTATATTTGACTTTACTACAGCTTCACCTGCTTTTACTACTACAGGAACAATTGGGATTGGAACAAACAGTCCTACTTCTAAATTAAATATAGATACAGGCTCAGACCAAGGTATTGCTATTTTTAGGACAGGCACAAATGCTAGTTTTGATGCTATCCAGTTCCGTAAATCTAACAACTCAGACCTGAACTCAAGGATTGGTTTTAATAGTAATCAACTAAGGTTGGATGGCACAAGTGACATTCTGTTCGGAATAGGTAGTGGCTTTGGTGAAAAGATGCGACTTAACTCTACAGGTTTGGGTATCGGCACATCCAGTCCAAGCCATTTATTAAGTGTAGGAACAGTAGGAAATGCTAGTGGTAGAAAAATATCTATGTATCTAGCTGGTTCTAATGATGCATTTGCTGGTATAGGCGCTCAAAGAGGTGAAAGTAATTTATTTTGTTCTTCTGAAATTAGGTTTGTAAACGAGAACAATTCTTCTGGATTAGGTGCTTTAGCTTTCGCAACTGGTTCTAATACTCTGACGGAGAGAATCAGGATTGATAGTTCAGGGCGAATGGGGATCGCCACATCAAGTCCTCAATCAAGATTAGATCTAGGTGCATCAAGCTCGTCTGGTGGTGGTATTTCTTTTGGCACAACATTAACAGAGATTAGAAGAAGTGGCACTAATGGCGATACTCTACATACTTCACATTTTGGTAATGTTGCAGTTCTTATAGATAGTGACAACAACGATAGTTCTACCCGAGCATTTAAAGTTATGGAGGGTAGCACCGATTCAGCAACAGCTAATGAGCTATTTAGGGTTAGGTCTGATGGTCGTGTAGGTATCGGCACATCCAGTCCTACAGAAAAATTACAAGTGAATGGTAATATTCAAGTTGGTGTAGGTAATTCAAAAGAAGCACTTATACAGGGTACTAACTCAGGTAGAGTGGCTTCTAATCCTGCTTATTCATTTAGTAATGATGTTGATACAGGTATGTTCAACCCACAAACTGACAACACAATCGCATTTTCTACTGCTGGTAGTGAACGCATGAGGATTGATAGTTCAGGCTCGGTAGGGATCGCCACAACCTCACCATCATCTACATATAAGCTAGATGTCAATGGTAAGGTAAGAACCCAACAAGAGTTGTTGATCAACACAGGTAGTCTTTTTGTCAATCAAGAAGGTGAAGGCATACACCTACTGTCGCCAAGTGGCACAGAATACAAATTGACAGTAAGTAATGCAGGTGCATTGGTAATTACTGAACAATAGGTTACAATTCTGATATGGCAATTACAAAAACCACAGCAGTACAAAGGTTAGAGGTTTATCCACCTAGCGATAGTTCTGCTGCCGACACAGCAAATGCTAAACATGAAACCATGATGGTTGTGTACGCAGATACGCTTGATGATAGTTCTGATGCAGATTTACCTGTGACAGCGACTAGAGTTAAACACCTATCTAAGTTTGTCGCTGATGATGGTGCTGCCACTGATTACTCTAAAGAAGATGCTTTAGTGAAAACAGTTTGCGCTGCTATTTGGAGTTAAGCATGTTGGTATTTGATATAATTTTATATGTATTAGCTTTCGTTGGTGTAGCTAATATCATCATTCGTTTTTATCCAACACCTAAAGCTAATTGGAACATCAAGCTTTATGATTTTATCGACTATTTATCATTGAGAAAAGGAGTTACCAATGGCAGAAGAAAAAAATAAAAAACCTACTTACGAAGAATTAGAAAAGCAAATAGAGCAACTAGGAAAGCTAGTGAACTTCTATGCGACCAAAGCCAATCAGTTAGAACAACAGATGGTGCTTAACCAAGAGGACGAAACATGAGTTGGTGGTCTAAATTTATTGATGTCATGACAGGCACACATCGCAAAAAGGTACGTGCTAGAAATGCAAAAGGGCAGTATGTCGGTGATGACAAATCCACTGCTGGTGTCAACGAAGCTTACAAAGAAGTGCGTGTTAAGACCAAGAAAAAATAGGGCTGGTTAGTTTTTTATTCATATTAAATTTCCTAATTAGTGTAAACCCAGCCCTAGCCTAATATGCAAGATATCATTACTGTTATACAACAAGTAGGCTTTCCGATAGCAGCAGCTATTGGGCTTGGGTGGTTCATCTACAAGCTCATTATGCGTATTGTCGATGGCATGGAGAAGAAGCTTGATGTCGTGGACGAAAAGGTCGCAGAGCAGATTAGTGCTATGGAACAAAGGCTCGGCACTAAGCTAGATGCGCAACATGGTATCTTAGTAGCCTTAATAGATCGTATTCGTAGCCTTGACAATGAAATCATAAGACAGGACACTTTAATCAAGACAATATTAGGTGTGCCACAGCTTATTGACAGTAACAAAATAGCCAAGGCAGATAGAGATGACCAAAGAAAAGATTAACAATTACTACAAAAATAAATACAAACGTATGGGCTGTGCTGTACTCATTCTGCCACTGTTGGCACTGCCCATCTTCGCAGACGAAATCAAGTTTCAATTCAAGTCACCCTCATTTAGTGGCATAGGTACATCAGCACATTATCTTACTATTGAGAATCAAGAGTTTAGTAGAAGCGAAGCCATCAGATTAGACTTAGAAGCTAAACTAGAAGAAAAGCTACGAGAAAAAAACAACAGTCTGCTCGAAAGATGGAAGAACAACCTACAATCCAGAATACTGTCTAATATCTCAAGACAAATAACCGAATCATTATTCTCAGATGATCCACAAATGACAGGCTCTTTTGTTTTGTTTGACAATGTCATTAGCTGGGATAGTGATGGCACATTTATCACACTTAGCATATATAATACTCTTGATGGCACTACTACAGAAATTACTATTCCTATTAACTCTTTCGGTTTTACTGAATAGCTGTGCAACACACAGAGAATATATCTCACCCTGTTTGACTAACCCTGATAACGACTATAAAGATGTTGTTACCATCGTAGGCAAAGCCGAGTGTTTTTCCAAGTCTGCTTTCATCAATCAACCAGTGACAGATGCTATTACAGAAATTGGTGTAGCTAATGTGCAACCCATAGTTGCTGTCTATAAATTCCAAGACTTGACAGGACAGCGTAAGTCTATTGATGGTTATGCTAGTTTCTCAACAGCTATGACACAAGCACCAGAGACTTACCTCATACGTGCTTTAAAACAATCTGGCTTTTTTCGTGTGGTAGAAAGAGGTGGCATAGATCACATTACAAGGGAACGTCAAATTATCAGATCAACTAGACAAAAGTTTGATGACAAGACTGAAGAATTGCCACTCTTGTTTGCAGGTATCTTATTCGAGGGTGGCATCATAGACTACAACACTAATCTCGTCTCAGGTGGTGTTGGTGCTAGGTATTTAGGCATAGGCAATAGCAAACAGTATAGAGAAGATACAGTCATAGTGGCTATGCGTGTGGTATCTGTTAGCACAGGTGAAGTCTTACTAGAGAACTTAACGACTAAGACTATCTTATCTGTAGGTTTATCTAATGATTTTTTTAGATATATAGCTGACGGCACTAAGCTAGTCGAGTTTGAGACAGGCAACGCTATGAATGAGAGCAAGTCGATTGCTTTGCAAACTGCTATAGAAGTCGGTATAGTTAATATAATTGAACAGGGCATTGCACAAGGCTACTGGTCGGTGAAGGAACTATGAGACTTATATTATTATTATTCTTATCATTTGGCTTATATACGGACAACGAAGTGTTTGTCTCACAGACAGGCTCTAACGCTGTCATCAAATTAGAACAGCTTGGCAGTTCTAATCTCATAGGGGGTACAAACGCATCTTCTGGTAGCCTTACTGCCTTTGGACTAAGTGGCAGTGACATGACACTAACTATCAACCAAATAGGTTCTAGTAACACTTTCAGGGCTGACGACTTCAATGGCGATAACGTCACAGCTTATTGGAACTTTGCAGGTGATACTAATGTCTTTGACTTAGTAATGAACAGCTTAGAAGCTAACTCTAGCGATTACGTCAATTTGAATATCCAAACCACAGGAAGCAGCAACACTTACGACCTAGCGATTGCTGAAGATAGCGATGCTAGTTATCTCAATCTCGACTGGCTGGTCGATGGTGACAATAATGAGCTAAGTGCCACGATTGATTATGAAAACGCAACTAACTACATAGACATCTTAGGCGATAGTAACACCCTTACCTTCACAGGTAGTGGTTATGCAGGTACTACTTCTAGCGATTCTGCCTACTTTTACCTAGACCTAGATGGCTCAAGCAATACTTTCAACATCACACAAGCTTCGACACTAGCACGTGATTATCTTAAAATTACAGCTAATGGCTCGAATAGCACTTATTGTATTGTGCAAAATGATGGTGGCACTACCACTTCATGCTGACACAATAGGCGATATCACAGAACTCAAAGGCTTTGGTCAAATAGTCAGAGATCAACCCTACCCAGCTATGTTAGATTTTGACATAGAATCATACGACAACGTGCAGACTAGGGCAGGTCGTGTCGCTATAACCTTCTTAGACAACACAGAAGTACGTCTAACAGAACATTCTAATCTAGTAATAGATGAGTATATCTACAATCAAAACAATAGCTCTATGAGCCTTAAATTCGCTTCAGGCACTATTAGATTCATAAGTGGTGCGCTGAATAAGCAAAAGGTCAAACTGACAACTGACAGCGCTGAGATCGCTATTTTAGGTACAGATTTCACTGTGACTACGACAGAGTTCGGTGCAAGTCTAATCATTCTTCTGCCTGATGAATTTGGTAATGCTAGTGGCGAGATTGTCGTCTCGACAGGTGCAGGGCAAGTGACACTCAATCAGCCTTATCAGGCTACCACCACCAGTGTCTTTGAATCAGCACCTACTAAGCCAGTCACCTTAGATATCACTTTGGACTTTATCGACAATATGCTGATTATCAATCCACCCAAAGAAGTAGTAGCACAAGCAGAAGAAAGTGAACAGCAAACAGCAGATTACTTAGACTATAACGAGCTAGATGTCGATTTGTTGAACGAGGACTTTCTGAAGCTAGACGAAGATTTTGAGTTTACAGAACTAGATATCGACTACTTAGATGTCAACTTTTTAGAAGATTTATTAGATGTGTTAGATGCTTTAGCGACAGAAGAACAAGATCAACTTGCCATAAATTTAGAATCAGCTAGTGTCAGTGGTACAAGTATAGGGCAAGACACAGAAACCCAAATAACAACCTTTATACAGGGTGAACGCTTGTCTATGCAAAGGGTAGTCAATCAACAAGCTTATCTAGATTTAGACAGCAGTGGCGCATACACAGTTATCTTCATTCAAGATGGTGTCAGTCGGACTGTTAAGATCAATGGTGGTTCATCATCTAGTATCACGATTACCCAAAACCCATGATAAGAATAGGATTAGCACTTATAACCCTTCTAGCCATACCATTAGCTCTACAAGTTACACCCTTAGAGATATTAAAGCTAAAAGTCTTTGATAGGTTTGTTGAGCAACATAAGCCATCTGAATACTTTACTATCTTAAATATAACTGACAGTGATGTTAGGGCAGAGGGCGGTTATCCGCTACCAAGACAAAGATTGGCAGAAATACACACAGAAATTATGGCAAAAGGCGCACTAGGTGTTGGTTATGTTATATCATTTATAGACAAAGACAGGTTTGGTGGCGACAACTCTTTCACTAATTCTATAGCATATAATCCCACTGTTGTTGCCACCTTCGAGACCGACAATCAGCTTTATCCAAAACCGACAGGTACAGTCTTGTTAGGCGATCCAGCAAAGGGCATAGCCTTACAAGGTTATATGCCCAACATACCTGAAATCTCAGCAGTGGCTTTAGAAGGCATGGTCTCAGCGCCAGTAGATGCTGATAATCTAGTCAGACGACTGCCTTTATTATTACAGACACCTGACGGCTGGATTCCTAGCTTTGGTACACAGGTACTTAAAACCCTAGCAGGTGCAGATACTTTTATCATTAAGACCAACGCAGCAGGTATAGAAGAAATCAAGGTCAAGGGTTTGCCACAGACTAGGGTGGACAGTTTAGGACGACACTGGTTGTCTTGGGTAAATACACCACAAACCACCTTGAGAGAAATGGCTGTCAAAGATAAGTTTGTCTTTGTCGGTGTGACAGCTAAAGGTGTGATGCCACAACTAGCTACACCTGTCGGTTTGCTCGAGCCACACAAGATACAAGCAGCACTCGCTGAATCTATGCTCATACCTAACAGTCCTTACATACCTTATTGGCATTTGACAGCAGAATTAGCTAGTTTGTCAATTTTGTGCCTTCTTATTTGGCTTGTAAGCTCTTTTATGGGTATTACATGGTCTATTACCCTTGCTTCTGTAATCTTTTGCTCAACGGCTGCCTATGGGCTTTACACGATCAGAGCAGGTGT
>Ga0163109_10001528_pt1 | contig 18269 bp, 11 predicted proteins | sample CRUFie1St13metaG_FD_108704 | JGI IMG/M metagenome (GOLD analysis project Ga0163109, IMG submission 108704) | Marine microbial communities from the Costa Rica Dome - CRUD Field 142mm St13 metaG | ecosystem: Environmental > Aquatic > Marine > Oceanic > Photic zone | place: Costa Rica: the Eastern... | reverse complement strand
TAACCTCTATAAGAGGAGTGAGTCATTTCGCCGACTACAAAAATGGCGTATATCACCTGATCACCAATACTCCAGTTGCGGCGCAGAATAGATCAGAACAGACCTCACGACGACGCAACGCATTGGCCAGAGTAATCAATTTAACTATTAGAGAAACCATCTTCTCCCTTGAACTAACCGATGACGGACACGCAGACATAGGGGCCATTACTATTGGCGTATGATCAGCAAACGGTAAGATTACCAACTAAACAAAGACTTTGACTCGTATTAAAACTAGATAAGATTTTAAATAAGGAACTAAGATTCAAACGAATTTGAAGAACCAGTTGCACCAATAGCGGTACAGACAACTCTGCAGCGTCAGCACAAACACACAAAACCAACGAGACCAACGATTAGCAGGCCGCATGAAAGAAATGCCGAGGATGCATGATAAAATTATATATCGTCAATATTGAACTTCCCGATGTCTGGCGAAAATCAATCAATAAAGACATTGAAAACTGGTCAATATGTAGTCATAAAACACGTACTGCCGGAGATAAAAACAATAGAACTCAGGAAAATAGCCAACAAACTTAACAGCACAGAAAGTAGACCAATTTACATAGCTGCTGAACCGTTGCTTGGCAAAAGCACATCGGATCGCTATAAATCGGCTGGAATTAATATTATTCTAAAACGATCTTCAGCCTGGCTCAAGGCAATACTCGGGGAAAAATGGTTGATATTGGCTAACAAATCATTGCTACGAAGAACATGGCCACTAAGCGAAAGGGAAGCGCGTGATTTAGGCCATAATGCAAGCAACCTGACATGGCACCAAGATAGTAATTTTAAACATGGAATTAAACCAATGGTTGTTATGATGGTTCCATTACAAAATGGAGCAGGATCAAGACGTCCAGGCCTTAGCATTCTCGAGGCTCCCACAAATCAATTTGAAGGTGTATTTGGCTACGAAGGCAATCGTGTAGATGAATTTGAAAAAACAGTGATCAAAAAATTTGGTCAATTTAAAACTTCAAACCCCCAATTAGATTCAGGAGACCTTTTAATTTTCAATGGATTAACATTTCACAGAACTTTCTCAAAAGATTCAATGCTTACTCACAGAGACGCACTTCTGATTCGTGCAATCAGACCAGAAGATGCAGAAAACTTCCCTAAAGGTCCTCACTGGGTCATCAAAACACACTAAAAAAGACATGACATCATTACCACGGATAGACGAAATAGAAGCCTTGTTACAAGATGAGCTGGAGGGGAAAAGTATCGCGAATAACCTGAAAAAAGATTTAATAAGTGAATTAAGAGAATTAAATGTATTAGAAAAGCTGATAAAAAGCCGAATAGAAAAATTCATAAGCAAAACCGTCAAAGGCTATTTTAAAAACGACCTAGAAGCCGATAATGATCAAGACAAATCCGTACATATTGAGAAAATCGCACATGAATGGTTTGAAGCCCAAGTAGATAAATATTACTTAGAACAAAGAGATAACTATGAAAGAATAAGCTTTCAAATGTTTAGAACAGCATCAAAAAGAATAGCAAATGAAGCGCATCAACGACTAATCGAACAGGAAGAAAGTTGGAAGGCAGTTAATGAAAGATGGGGTGTAGAGGCAGACAAAATGAATGAAGGAAAGTACTTTAACTTGCGTCCCTCACAAATCTATAAAGAAGCATATAAAGAGTTAAAAAGATTAAATGTAGGAGAAATTTCAGCTCCTATACGAGCCGGAAAATATATCGCCATACTAAAGTTATTAAAATGGAATAGTATTGAATTAAACGCAGAACTGAGAGGAAAAATAGAAAAAGATATGTATCAAGACTGGTTAAACGAATGTACTCAAAATGTAATTAGAAAACTAACTTAGGCGGACCAAAACGTTGCCTTGAAACCATCCTCCAGTATCCACTTAGCAATGTCCTTTGTGCGAGCATTCTTGCTTCTATGCTCAATGCGAGCAGTAATTTCCTTGCGAGCAAGTTCACCATTTCGCAACTTTTGGGGATGAATTAATGGTTTTGACTGCAAGATTCTGCGTGCTTCTAACCTAGCAGGATCAATGTCAAGCTCTTTCCAACGTTTCCAGAAGATTTGATTCGCTCTGGCATATAGTTTGACGTCCCATTTATTTAAAGACTCCAAAAGAGAGCGATAATTAATTAAAAGTGATTCTTGAAGACGAGTAATTCCTGCTCCATTCCACTGAGGATTATGAACTAAATGAGAACAGGGATGGATTAATGGCTTCAAATCATATGTATATTCAAGGAGTAAAATTGATGGAAGGACATACTCAGTAAGGTAGATCCATGAACCGGACTCCAGATGAGATAAAGCAGTCTCAAAACATGCTTGGTCAACTGGACGAGTATCTAAACTTTTTGATGATTCTAAATCATCAGAGGGATCAGTATGATTATCTGGATTGCTCATTGAGTAACCAGCTATGCGTCTGCACATACCGTTAAGCTCGTGAGCCATTTCTGATGTTGCAAATTGCTCAATCTCAAAAGCTGAACTGAAAGAATGGCCTTTGGTATCTCCTATATATCCTCCTTGTGGATGTGAGGACTTGAGAGGTTTTCTATGAAAACGAAGCAACCCGGAATTTAAACGCGCAGCGGGCTCACGCATAGTGACCCAAAGATCAAAGTCTGATATACCTAACTGAGGAGCCATACCATAGTAAGTATGACCTGCAAGAATTGCAGATTTGGCTTGATGCTTTATCCATGCAGAAAGCTGAGAAGCTTCAGTGACTTGGAAAGGGTTGAGTCCATAATCAACTGGCCATCCGTCGCGCGTAAATGGATGGCCAACTTTAAGATAGCTATCGTGAAAATTAACGCTTAATAATGCTGTTAAGCTTGATCCACCTGTTCTCCAATTATGAACTAGATGAATCCAGCGGTCAGCAGGCCATAATTTAGAAGAACCAAAGACGGCTTTATATGTTGAACTATCTACATAACGATCAGCGATGGTATATTTAAATTTAGTATTAGTCATGAATTTTCTCCTGAACTAGCTTCTTGTTGCCTATAAAGAGCAAAGTAGCGACTTTTTAGATCCATCAATTCATTGTGGGAACCTTGTTCAACTACGCGACCTTGATGCATAAGTACGATACGATCTGCATTTCGAATGGTGCTCAGTCGATGGGTAATAAAGAATACTGTACGTCCCCTAAGATGATCTCTGAGATTTTGACAAACTAAAGCCTCCGTTTGATAATCAAGAGCACTAGTAGCCTCATCCATAACGAGTAACCTTGGCTCTTGTAATAGTGTTCGAGCAATAGCAAGCCTCTGCCTTTGACCGCCCGAAAGATTACTACCTTTTTCGGCTAGGTGAGTGTTATATCCATCAGACAACTCCATAATAAAATCGTGAGCACAGGCAATTTTTGCAGCTGTTATGACATCTTCAGTTGAAGCTTCAGGACGACCCAAAGTTATGTTATCCCTTACAGAACCCTCAAAAAGTAAAGACTCTTGAGGGACAATTCCAACTTGTTGGCGCAAAGAATTTAAGTCAACCTTAGAAATGTCGTATCCATCGATTAATATACGACCAGAATCAGCAGGATAAAGCCTCGCAAGCAATTTCATAAGTGTACTTTTACCACTACCACTTAAACCAGCAACACCAACAAATTCACCAGGTTCAACTGACAAATCCACTGAATCAAGATTGAGGGGACCCTGTTTACCAAAACGAAAATTAAGGCTGTCATATCTGACTTCACCCTGAATTGGGGGCAATGCAATTTGGCCTAAAGACGTATCACTAGACTCAGGCTGTTGATTTATGATGTCACCAAGTCGTTCAAATGAAAGTGAGACTTTCTGGAAGCCTTGATACAAATTTGAAAGTCGCAACAATGGACCCGTAACGTAGCCAGCAATGATTCGAAAAGCGATTAACTGACCGAGGGTCAAGTTACCCTCGATTACTTGAATCATACCAACCCAAAGAATTAAAAGCCCGCTAAGAGTATTGAGGAGTCCACCAACTTGTCCTGAAACAACACCAACAGTTAGAGCTTTAAATCCCTGTTCTACAAAATCTTGGTAACGATCCTGCCACTTCCATCGACTGATCATTTCAACATTTTGAGCTTTAACGGTTTGAATCGAACTCAAAACCTCAATAACGTGACTTTGCGTTTTAGCGTTAGCAACAGCTTGTCGACGAATTAAACTTTTAAAAACAGGAGCAACTATTATAATTAAGATAATATAGAAAGGCATTGTTGAAAGAGCTACAGCAGTAAGTAGCGGACTGTATAACAACATAGTGACTAAATAAATTGCACTAAATATTAGATCCATGAATGAAGTGATGGCAGTTCCAGTAAGAAATGATCTAATTTGTGCCATTTCACCGAGACGCTGGCTCAGCTCACCAACAGGTCGTTTATCGAAGTACGGGAGTGGAAGTCGAAGCAAACGGTCCATAACGTTAGCTCCAAGCTGAAGATCCATACGGTTAGCGGTATCCGTGAAAACAAACGTCTTTAAACCAGACAAAATAGATTGAAAAAGGGCTAGAGCAACCAAAGTAGAGCCCAAAACATTTAGACTTGATATATTCCCTTGAGACAGAGTTTTGTCAATAATTTGCTGCATTAACAAAGGTATACCCAACGTTGCCATTTGAATAGCAAAAGTAGCTGACACTACAACTAACAAAGAAGTGCGATATTTAATAATTAACGGGAGGAACCATCTCCAATCGAAACGATCTGTCTTAGTCGTTTCATTACGTGAAGCTAGTAAAACTCGAATGTTTTTTTGATCGGATTCAAAAAAATCTTTTGCAAGAAGCCGCGACAGGCCCTGTCTAGGATCAGCCACAATTAAATGACCAGCCTCACAAGCATGAAGAAGAGAAGGACCTTCTTGAGTACATACAATTGCTGGAAATTCAACTGCATTGACTTGATCAAATCTTACGGCACCCATACGCGTTTGAAGACCCAAAAGTTCAGACAATGCCGCTAATAATTCGAGACTAGTTTCAGAGCGACGCTTAAGTTGCTGCCTAAGAACACGTTCAACCACCTCTGACGGGAAGGGAACATTCAAGCTCTCGGCAAGTGTCTGAATAACAGCTTTGGCCTCATTGAATGGACCATCACCGCGGCGACAGGAAAAACGTTGATCAAAACGAAGCTGCTCGGCAGGGATCAAGCCAAGTTCTTCAGCTGTTGCAATAGTTGAAAGGACGTCTTTCGCTGGCTTAGAAACATCCTCCAACGATATCGTCTTAGGAGTTGCAATAACAGAGCCACCATCTGGATCCTGAACAGTATTCGATTTATTTGACTTTCTTAAATAAGGGTCAATTAAATATGAAGGGCAGAGAATACGTCTAAGGGGTAATTTATTCGCTGAAACGGCGCAATACTCCGAAGCAACACAATCACCTGGCTGAGGGCCATCCGCCGCAACGAACGAACTTAAAATGATCCGCTCGTGCTCATTAGAAATGGAATGTTCAGGGCTAATTACTCTACACTTTTCTATCCCTTGCTTAAGCCATTGCTCCTCATCGACCGGAGGAGCTAAAAATGAATTGTACTGATTCAAGAGAGAGGCAGCAAGCTCAGACGGAGTACTTCGACTAACAAAAAACTTTAAAAATTCTTCAGAACTTCTCCAGCAATCCAACAAGAGATCTACAGGTATCAATAAACATACGCAAGGCTCTGAAACTTGTACAAGCTCACAAGGTTGGCCGCGCAAAAGAGAAACCCAACCCAAAAGTTGTCCAGGACCTCGACGCTCAAGAGTGATCACTCTCTTTGAGCTTAAACAAGCCATTAAACGTACATCACCCTGCAGGACAACTAATAAGCCCGGAGGGAACTGATCGGGAGATAAAATTCGAGCACCTAGCTCATAACGAATCAGTTCAGAACGCTCTTCCAGACAAGTAAGCAGATTCTGCGGTAAGAGTGTGAAAGGGGCGTTGTTCAGCAGCTGACGAACGGATGAAGGAGCTGCCATGAACGAAATAAGTGATTTCCCACTCTAACTGGTCATAACTTCCAACTCCCAAAGCAACACGAGAAATCGGCAAAAAAAAACCGCCCCTTACGGGGCGGCGTAGATGAAGAAGGAAAGGAATCAGCCGATTCCGACGTTTGCGCCGAAGTAAACCTGACCACCTGATCCATCGCTGTTATCGAGTGCCTGGACAAGGCCACCGCCACCATCTGCACCACCTGCAGAGAAGTAACCGTCGTTAACACCGAACTGACCTGCCGTGTTGTCATTGCCGTCGAACTTGACGACCATGTCAGTGAACAAGCCACCCTGGACGAACATGTAACCGTCAACAGTACCGGCAGATCCATCCTGCACGTTGAAGACGGAAACAGTACCGCGACCCTGAGTTGCTGCGTCTACAGCACTGAAGATCTGAGTGATCGTCGAACCACCAGACAGGACGAAGGTACCACCATTACCAGCAGTAATAGCACCAGCACCAGCACTGTATGCACCAATAACACCACCGGTCATAGCGCCAATACTGCCGACTTCACCGGCACTATTACCGATATCCCGGAAGATGGCCTGACCCAAGGTTGTGGCGTTACCAGCAGAGTCAAGACTGCTGTCAGTTGCCATGGTGAAGGTACCAGCATTCATGCCGGAGAAGTTGAAACCAGCAGAACCGAAGGTTCCCTGCAACGTGGTGCGACCACCAGTGACGTCGTTGTTGGAAACGAAGATCGTGTCGAAACCGTCGATCTGCGAATCGCCACTTGCGAACTGGAATCCACCGGTACCAGCAGCACCACCGCCAACGAAGCTAGCAATACCACCGGAGTAAGCGTTGTTACCGGAGAAGACGATGCTGTCAGCGCCAGCACCACCATCAACGACACCAGTGAACTGAACGGTTTCACCACCGGATCCACCGAATAGGCCACCAACGGTGATGGTGTCAGCACCAGCACCACCTTTGACTTCACCGAAGCTGAAGGTACCACCAGTTACGGCCTCACCAAGGATGGTGATGGAGTCAGCGCCAGCGCCACCGTCGAAGGTACCGCCACTGCCATTAAAGGTGCCAGCCAGCTGGACGCCCCTGATGGTGATTCCAGCAGTTGCAGCAGCAGAGAAGGTGAAAGCAATGGTGTCAGCTCCGTCACCACCAGCTGCAGAGAATTCGCCACCAAGGAAGGTGCCACCAGATCCGATGGTGCCAGTAATAACGTCAGCACCGGAACCAGCACGAACCACTGCACCAGCAGTCGTAGCGAAGGAACCGATGGAGAAGGCAATGGTGTCAGCTCCAGAGCCACCAACCAGCTCAGTACCACTGCCAACAACAGAGGCAGAACCACCAGAAAGCAGAGAAACGGTGATGGAGTCGTTACCAGCACCACCATCGAAGAGGCCTGCAGAAATACCGCCGCCTTGCTCAACCTTGAGGACCATGGTGTCATTTCCAACACCACCCTCGAAGCGGACTTGGCCGGCTGAGGCAATACCGAAGAGACCACCGTTACTGTCAGCAGCAACCTCAGCTGTAATCACGTCAGCTCCGGAACCACCGACGAAGGTCGTTGCGGAATAAGAACCACCAGAGTGGACGTTGAAGGTGATCGTGTCAGCACCCGACTGGCCCGAGAAAGCGACAGTGGAGAGACCGCCGCCGCCAGTGGCATTAGTGACATCGATACTGTCAGCAGCGCTAGAGCCACGGAAGAAGATTCCACCGCCACTTCGGGCGCTCATTGTGGCCGAAAGATTGAGGTCGATGGTTCCACCAGCACCTCCACCCAGATCAGCAACGAAGCCACTAGCTCCAGTAGCAACAAGGTTGCCACCCAAGTTGACGGTGATGGTGTCTGCACCAGTTCCGCCAAGAATATGGTTGCCAGAACCAGCAGTTAGGACAACGGACTGGTTGGAGAAGATAAGAGAGTCATCACCAGAACCACCACCAAAACTCAGGGCAGAGAGGTGACCACCAGAGAATTTGGCGTTAACAGTGTCGTTTCCGAGGTTTCCATTGACAGTTACACCATCAGCGCTGTTACCCCCAGCGAAAGCAGCGGTGATTAGATCATTACCTTTACCGCCTAGAGCTCTGAACTCAGTTACATCAGCCGCAGCAGTAACGGTAATGGTGTCAGCACCAGAGTTTCCGTTGACGCGAACTTCGTCAGCAGTTGAGTTCAGGTTAACGACGATGAGATCGTCGCCTTTGTTGCCTCCGACTTTGACGCCAGTTGTGTTGAGGGTGGCGCTGCCAAAACCGGATATAACAGTGTTGAAGGTTGCAGTGATGGTGTCAACACCACCGCCACCGAGGACACCAACACCGTTTGCCTCAGTACCCGACCAGTTGAAGGTAATCGCGTCATCACCAGCGTTACCGTTCACACGCACGTCGTGAGCGGTAGTACCGCCACCACTGAGGTTGTTGAAGATAATCTGGTCATCACCGTCGTTACCACGAACGGTGGATGCAGATGCTGAAGCAAACCCTACAAGGCGAGTAAAATCACTGCCACTGCCGAGCTTGATGTTTGTCGACTTGAATTGAGCTGCGCCGGTTCCTCCGGCTTGGCCCGAGAACGTGACGGTGTCGTCACCACTGCCCATCGTTAGTTCCGAAGAACCGATGGAAAAACCAATGCCGAGTCCTCCTCCAGGCGCAGAGCCTATTAGCAGGATGTCGTCGCCAGCTTTTCCCGCAACTGTTATGTCGCGAAGATTTTCGGCGCTGTTGCGGAAATCATCTGAGTCGTTAGTGCCTGAATAGGCAGTGCCGACCGCAGAGATTATAATGTCAGCCATAGTGAGCGGAAGAGAACTTCACAAACCCCGCGGTCAGCCCGCGGCGCTCTGCACTATACAAGCCATCGCAAGCGAAGTCGAGTGATGTAAGTACGCTGTATGGGTTTCAATACTGTTCGAGTTTGAGATGCGCTAGCGATGATGGCAACTGGCGGAAAACCCTCACAAGCCAAGGGGTTACATGCAAAAGAGCACGCCATCGGCGCATCAGCCGCAGCTGCAGGCCAAAAGGCGCACGGAGCAGGCGACCTTGTGACGGCAGAAAAACTGTACAGGCGATCTTTAGCTTATTCAGAAAATCCCTTACCCGCAATCTATGGAAATTATGGAGCTCTCTTGAGAGAGACACAAAAACCCAAGGAAGCAGCAGCTGTTTATCGAAGAGGATTAAAAAGGTATCCTAACGAAATAACTTTAGTAAGAAATTACGCTAATTTACTTCTTCAAGAAGGGCATGCTTCAAAAGCTCTTGCATTATATATAAAAGCGGAAAGATGTTTGCCAATTAATAGCAAGCCTGGAAAACTAGTTGCTATTCAACGGCAGCAAGCACAGGCCCTAGCAGAGTTAGGCCAGGCACGATTAGCTTTGCGTATTTTGGAACCCATTCTTACCAATTCCAAGGAAGAAGACACTGCATTAAGACTCGGGATGGCAGAGTTATATCTTGAATTAGAGGACAATTCTAAAGCGCGTTCGTTAGCGCTTCCTATCTTACGAGGCCAAGAGCCCAAATTTGATCAAGCTTTTCAGTGGTCAAATTTACTTCTAAAACTTGATGAGTTTGATCAGGCGCTGAAAACATTTGACAACGCGACTACATCACATGTCCGACATGCGGGAAAACTAGATAAAGCAACCAGGCAAAAAGTGGATACAACCTGTTGGAATTTTTCGTTAATGCTACTTCGCAAGGGACTATTAAAGAAAGGATGGCAGCTGTTTGAACATGGCAGAGCAGTACCCAATGGACGCGGTGGGATGCAGCGAACAGTGTTCAAGGCTCATCCGCGTGCAAAAATTGCCGAATGGGATGGCAGTAAATTAAATAATAAGAGGCTTTTAATAAATGGAGAACAAGGAATTGGTGATGTTTTGATGTTTTCTATGTTAATCGACCCACTCTTTAAGGAGGCAAATCATGTTGGTATTGTTACTTATGACAGATTGACAGAGCTGTATAAAAGATCTTTCCCAAGAGCAAAGATATTCAACACAAAAGATATCAAAGCCGGAAACATTTATCCCGCTGACTGGGATCTACAAGTAGCGATGGGAAGCTTGCCAATGCTTAGGCACTCGAGCATTGAGGATTATTCGGACATCAAACCATTTTTGATCCAGGATGCCAAGCAAGAAGCTGAATTAAAAAACAGATACTATCCAAAAAGAAATAGTGAAATATTGATTGGATTTAGCTGGAAAGGCGGAGGGAATGCAAAACAGAAACGGACAAAGTCTCTGCAACTAGAAGACATGTTGCCGCTTTTCCGAATACCCAATACCAAATGGATTTCTTTACAATATGGCAAAGTCAATGAAGAAATAGAAAATTTCAACAAAAAATATGGATTAAATCTCATTACGCCTGATGACGTAGATCCTCTAAAAGATATGGATCGATGGTGTTCCTTAGTGTCATGCTGCGATAAAGTAATAAGTGCTGCAAACACCACCATTCACGGGGCAGGATGTCTAGGAATTCCCACCACAGTTATTTTAGCCAAAGATCCTGATTGGCGATGGCTGGGTGACGAAAATGCTAAATGCTATTGGTATCCAAATGTCTCAATAGCACGTCAACAGAAGATTGGCAGCTGGAAAGAGCCAATTGAGAAAGTGATTCGTTCGTTTTAGGCTCTAAGCCCCATCTAAGCTTCTGATAAACTTGGTATACATTTAGGATCGCCTCATGACAAAGGCAAAATCAATAGATCAAATTAATGGGTTACAGAAAAGAGCTGAAGAACATATTCGACAAGGAAATTCCCAAGCTGCAATCGATGAACTAGATCGAGCAAGTGAAGATTTAATTTCTTATCCGCATCTCTATAAACTCAAGGGGATCGCAAGGCTGCTGCAAGGGAACACTACAGAAGCGCGGTTGATTTTTGATGAACTTGAAGGCTGCTTCGGTGACGATCCAGAATTTCTCAATACATACGGTGTCATCCTGAGGAGAGAGAGTGATCTACTAAAAGCCTCTGAGGTTTATAAACGCGGCATAGACATAAGGCCTAATGAACCCGCTTTGTTGAGTAATTATGGCAATCTACTGATAGATCTAAACAAGTTGGATGAAGCTGGTGTCGTTTTGAATAAAGCAATTCAAATTTCACCCGAACACAAGGATGCACGGCAAAATTTAGTTCGGCTTGATCGGTGCAAAGGTCAGAGTAGTGACCTGCCAATAAAAAAACAAAAAATCAACCCTGACGCTGATGAAAAAAATTCTGACATTTTAAATGAATTAACCCTGAAAGACGAAGAAGCTGCTTCTGACTGGTTAAATTTAGCTGCAATTTCTCAGCGAGAACAAAATTTCGAAGAAGCGCTTATGTTTGCGGGTAAAGCACTCGAAGCTCAACCAGACATGTCCTTAGCATATAAGGTTGCTGGGGAGGTTCTTTTTGCACTGGGAAGAAAAGACGATGCTGAAAAAATGTTACTGTATGGAGTTATGCTTGGAGAAGATGATGATAACTCAGTTTCAAATATAGCCAGCATTGCAGCGATGAGAGGAAATGGTAAGCTTGCATGCATACTATTCAATCGAGTTTTAGCAAAGACCCCAGAACATCAAAGCTCAATCAAAAACCTAGAACACTTAAAAAACGAAGTATCAAAAAATCGATACAATTTTAAATCTCTTATTTGACTCCACAAACTATTTAAATGGAAAATCAAACAATCTCCGAATCCCAACGCAAACTAAATGAAGAGCTCCACCAATCCAGGCCAGATTTCGGTAGTCGTGGTGGCGCCGGCAATCAAGGCGTGAGCCAAGTGATAGGTCGCTTCAAAGAAATAGGAATTATCAGCAGTGTTCTAGATTACGGCACAGGAAAGGGTGCCTTTCCAATGAGTCTTAAGAAAGCTTATCCGGAATTACAAGTTGGTGCCTATGATCCGGCTGTCGAAAAATTCAATCACAAACCTGATAGAAATTTTGACCTCGTAACTAGTTTTGATGTACTGGAGCATGTTGAAAGGGATTCTGTTCATGCTGTTTTGAAAGAAATCAAAGATTTAAGTTCTAAACTTGTATATCTACAAATTGATCTTCAACCTGCTGTCAAGAGACTATCCTCAGGCAGGAATGCTCATATTATGTTGGCACCTAGTGATTGGTGGATTTCTCAAATTGCAACTTTATTCCCTGTACAGGGGAGCTATCCAATATTTCATGCAAGTGGTGAAATCCAAAAAATAGCAGTAGTAGCCACAAAAAATGAAAAATACTCGTCAATTGTATGGTCATTTTTAATCAAGCTCCAAAAGTCTCCAATGAAAATTGTGGGAGGTTACCTTGGAGAACCTGCGTGGTTAAAGCAGGGGAAAAGAAAAAAATAAATCTAAATCATAACAAATCATTTTTGACCAACTAGATGTAGTTAGCCATGTCAAATCAGCCTAATTAAATCTAAATGTTTTTTAACACAGTTTGATTTAGATGTAATTGATACTAAGTTTTTTCTAGCGCTTCTCCTTTGACGATCTTTTTCAAGATCTTTTACTTTCGATTCACAAGCATAATCAATCAATACATTGCTAAGTTCTTTTGAAGTATGATTAGTCAACAATGAGCCCGAATCATTATCTAAGAATTCTTGAACAGGTTGAGTAGAAGAAGTTAAAAGCTTGCACCCAGTCAAAGCTGATTCAAGCAAACTCCAACTGAGCACAAATGGCCGAGTAAAGTAGCAATGCAGGTTACTACTTCTTAGCAAATTTCTATATTTTGCTAATGGCAAAGAACCCAGAAAATGAACTCTCTTTTCAAAGCCAAGACTTGTGAATCTTTCTTTTGCTTGTTGACCAAAGCCTATTTTTAATTTCGGTGACTGATGATAATTTACTTTGTCTTCACCAGCAATAGCAACATGCCAATCAGGATCATTTTTAAGCAACTCTTCGGCTGCTCTAACAAATTCAGGAAAGCCACGATATGGTTCTAATCCCCGAGTTGCATAAGTCAAGAGAGGCTTATTTGCCACAATAGAATCAAACTCATTATTAACAATAGAGTTGAATGGTCCCGGAGAAAACATATTGCTATCTATACCATCAAAAATGACATTGCATCGATCGCGAAATAACTTGGGAAGCTGATTCCTTTGCCATTTTGTAGGGGACACAATGAAATCAGCTTGTTGTAGTTCTAAAGCAAACGATTGATTACGAAGGACCATTTGCAATTTTGAATAATGAGAATGATTTACATCGTCACTTTTTAAGTCAAAGTAAAAATCTGCGGCATTTAGATTGAACCACCATTCACTATAAGCCACCATTTTTGTGTTTGGAAACAGATCCTTTATGAATTGTCCAAGTCCCCATCCTGTATGCACGTATGTAAAAATAGGTCTTAATTTGTGATTACGTTTTGCAGAAAGAAGGCTCTGAAATGCTTTCATAGACGAGCGTTCTGCTTGGTCTAACTTGGAGCCTCTATTGGCAGACTTCTCTAACGTTATGCACTTAATTTCTGGAAGAGGTGGATGTTTATAAGTGTGTGATGCAAACCATACTTCCCATCCTAATGAACAAAACTCCTTTACAAGAAAACGAAATTGGGCTGGATAATTTGTATGAACAAATAGAACTTGGGGCTTAAATGTCATGGATTAATTTCTGATAGTTTTTATGCCTTCAACATTACGAGCAAACAAATCAGTGACTATACTGATAAGCTTTTTTTCTCGTAAACGAAGATTAGCCTGCACAGACATTCCAGGCTTTAAAGGCAGATCTCGCCCCCTAGAACGCAATACAGAACTTTTTAGTGTGATAGTAACTGGAAATCTGTAATTTGGATTTGTTGCATCAGGTTCTAAAACATCAGCGCCAATACGAGAAATTTTTCCCTCTAAATCACCAAATTTAGTAAATGGATAAGCATCTACCCGGACTTGACTCTCTTGTCCGAGGCTTACGAAGCCAATATCGCGATTACTCACAAAAACTTCGGCTTTCGCAGAATCATCTGGGATTATTTTCATTAATACTTTCCCAAGAGTTACAACTTGGTTTGGATTTGCGTCGAGCTCAAAAATAGTACCTGCCATGGGTGCTTTAACACGACTATTATCTAAAAGGAGACGAATTTGTGATAATTCGGATTCTATTGATCGAATTTTTTCATTATACTGTAAACGCATTGCTTCAGTTTGTTGATCAAGACGTAAAAGCTGTGATCTTGTATCTTCTAGTCTCTTTTCTTCGGATAATAAATTTATCTCAGATGATGCACCTTGCTCGGCAAGGACTGCATAACGTTTAATAATATCTTCGGAAAAATCTAGATTTCGCACGAGAGCTTCTCGCTCTGTAGACTTTAATTCTAGATTTTGAAATAAAGATTTTTTGGTAAAAATCAATTGATCATTAAGACTTTTTTGACGAATTAATGAATTATCAGTATCATATAGAGCCAACTCTTGCCCAAGTGATACGGATTGCCCATCTTTTACATTGACTTTTTGCAATTCTGCTGTAACCGGAGCCAAAATAACCCTGCTTCCACTAACCGGCCTTAGAGTTCCAGAAACAGTTATAACTTCGTCGATTTTAATAATGAAACTAGAAAGTAGAGCAGATCCACCAAATAGCAATAAAATAACAATTAGGCTTTGAGCCCACTTTGGGGTTTGCCTCAATGTCAATGAATGACGATTACCAATAAAATTTGATGTTGCATCCGCAAGTTGCTGGCGCATTCTACTAATCGCAATTCATCAATTCATCCACAATATCACTGGAAGAGCTGTCTACTGCAGATTGGAAGGCCACATCCCAAAACAGGCTTGATCCTAGAGGGATCGAAGCTTGGACAGCTAAATAAAGGGCATGTCTAAAGCCAAGTTTTCAAAGCAACAATATATAACTGTATTATAAATACGAAGCCAAAAAGCAACAATACGCCGGGATTAGGATAGATGAGGCTATTTCCATGCAGGCATTTTTAAGGTATTGGCAAAAGTTAGAAAGTATATTTTAGATTAACCTAAGAAATCAAGAATTCCAATGCCAATTAAGAGAAGTATCCCAGCCAATTTCATCAATAGCAAAGCGATAACTGTCTTCAAGACTCTTTCTAATTCTGCTTACTACTAATGGGTCAATATTTTGCAGGAGAATCGCATTTCCCTTGTTCTTGTGAACATTCAGTATTTTTTTCTCAGGCTTAGCGCAAGGCATCAAACCAATAAAATTGAAAATCTTTGTCAAACAATTCCAAGGTGAACTAAACATTAATTCGCTGGGCAGAATCAATACATTACTTTTTCCAAAATAATTCCAATACCGCTCCACTTGATTGCGATATAAACTCCGGCTTAAATAACTGCACTCTTGATGCTGCTGATGTCTACCATCATTATTCTTTAATATTGCATCAGATCCAGCCAAACGGTTGCTTTCAATCTTCAAAGCCTGCTCTAGTGCTAATTCCTCAAATCCATGGCGACAGGCATGCGAATAGTGAGAGAACGTTCTAGCAAGTGGATCACGAAGCAAAATAATGATGCGAATATCTCCTAAATCACGAAAAATTCGCTCGGCCGCATATGGATGAAACAAATAATAAGGTGTTATTTCACCAACTTTATTATCGTCTTTAGATAAGCTAAATTGTTTAGTATACCATTCAATTCCCTTGTAGTAATTTAAGCTAAAAAATTGTACCTCCTTGCACGATGGCAAAAAGATACTCGGGTGGAGCCCTAACAGTGAGTGCAGCGTCGTCGTACCAGCCTTCTGGGCACCAACGCACAGAAAGGACGGCAGTTTGGTTTTTATCGGGTGAAATGCCATCCCTTGCATCTCGATCTAAGTAATCTGACTAATCGATTCTGGTTGCCAACGTCACCATGCTCAAGCTCCTGCTGGGTGATCCCAATGCCCGCAAGCTAAAGCGCTTCCAGCCAATCGTCTCTGATATCAATTTGCTTGAGGAGGAGATCGCTCCTCTCTCCGATGATCAGCTACGGGTGAGGACACAGGCGTTCCAGAAACGCCTGGACAACGCTGGCTCACTCGTGAACCAGCGACCAATTCTCGACGAGATCCTTCCAGAAGCTTTTGCGGTTGTTCGCGAAGCGAGCAAGCGTGTGTTGGGCATGCGCCACTTCGATGTACAGCTGATCGGCGGCATGGTGCTGCATGAGGGCCAAATCGCCGAGATGAAGACCGGTGAAGGCAAAACCCTTGTGGCCACCCTGCCCAGCTACCTCAATGCCCTCACCGGCCGCGGGGTGCACGTGGTGACCGTGAATGATTACCTGGCCCGCCGTGACGCCGAATGGATGGGCCAGGTACATCGATTCCTGGGCTTGTCGGTGGGATTGATCCAGCAGGACATGCGTCCTGAACAGCGCCGACGCAACTACAACTGCGACATCACCTACGCCACCAACTCAGAGCTGGGCTTTGACTACCTGCGGGACAACATGGCCGCGGACACCTTGGAGGTGGTTCAGCGGGAGTTCCAATACTGCGTGATCGACGAGGTGGATTCAATCCTGATCGACGAAGCCCGCACGCCCCTGATCATTTCCGGCCAGGTTCAACGGCCCCAGGAGAAATACCAGCAGGCAGCTGAGGTGGTCAATGCTCTGGCTCGCGCAGCTGATTTGGGTAAAGACGGCATAGACCCCGAGGGCGACTACGAAGTGGACGAGAAGCAGCGCAGCTGCACACTCACCGATGAAGGCTTCGCTAAGGCCGAACAGATGCTTGGGGTGTCAGACCTGTTCAACCCCCAGGACCCCTGGGCCCACTACATCACCAACGCCCTTAAGGCCAAAGAACTGTTTGTCAAAGATGTGAACTACATCGTTCGCGATGGTGAGGCGGTGATTGTGGATGAGTTCACCGGTCGGGTTATGCCCGGACGCCGGTGGAGTGATGGCCAGCACCAAGCGATCGAAGCCAAGGAATTCCTTGCGATCCAACCGGAAACGCAGACTCTCGCATCGATTACTTACCAAAACTTTTTCTTGCTCTATCCCCGCTTAGCCGGCATGACTGGAACGGCAAAAACGGAAGAGGTGGAATTCGAGAAGACATACAAACTTGAAACCACGATTGTTCCCACCAACCGGGTGCGGGCCCGCCAGGACTGGGCTGATCAGGTTTACAAAACCGAAGCCGCCAAGTGGCGCGCCGTGGCCAACGAAACCGCGGAAATTCACAGGAACGGCCGGCCGGTGCTGGTGGGCACCACCTCCGTAGAAAAAAGCGAACTCCTGAGTTCGCTGCTTGCTGAACAAGACATTCCCCACAACCTGCTCAACGCAAAGCCGGAAAATGTGGAGCGTGAATCTGAAATCGTGGCCCAGGCTGGCCGAGGCGGCGCCGTGACCATTGCCACCAACATGGCGGGCCGGGGTACCGACATCATCCTGGGCGGCAACAGCGATTACATGGCCCGCTTGAAGTTGCGGGAAGTGCTGCTGGGCCGCCTGGTGAAACCGGAGAAGGACCACAAGCCGCCTGTACCACTGCAATTCAGTGCCGCCGCGGCTGGCTTCGCTGATGCTGAAGTCCCGCCGCAGCCCCGCAGCGGCCAGAGCCTTTATCCCTGCCTGCTCACCGACGACACCGACCAAGCCCTAGGCCAGCTGGCCCGTGATCTGGTGAAGGCCTGGGGTGACCGCGCACTCACGCTAATCGAGCTGGAGGAACGCATAGCAACCGCTGCCGAAAAAGCCCCTACTGAGGATCCCCAGATTCAGGCGTTACGCGCGGCGATCGCACAAGTAAAGGAGGAATACGAAGCGGTGGTGCAGCAGGAGGAAGCCCGAGTACGAGAGGCAGGCGGCCTGCACGTGATCGGCACCGAACGTCATGAATCGCGCCGTGTCGATAACCAGCTGCGCGGCCGGTCCGGTCGCCAGGGCGATCCCGGCTCCACCCGCTTCTTCCTTTCACTGGAAGACAACCTTCTACGGATCTTCGGGGGTGACCGAGTTGCCGGTCTGATGAATGCCTTCCGGGTGGAGGAAGACATGCCGATCGAATCCGGCATGCTCACCCGCTCGCTGGAGGGGGCTCAGAAGAAGGTAGAGACCTATTACTACGACATTCGCAAGCAGGTGTTCGAGTACGACGAAGTGATGAACAACCAGCGCCGCGCTGTGTATTCCGAACGTCGCCGTGTGCTGGATGGACGTGCTCTCAAAAAGCAAGTCATCGGCTATGGC
>Ga0163109_10001527_pt1 | contig 18270 bp, 26 predicted proteins | sample CRUFie1St13metaG_FD_108704 | JGI IMG/M metagenome (GOLD analysis project Ga0163109, IMG submission 108704) | Marine microbial communities from the Costa Rica Dome - CRUD Field 142mm St13 metaG | ecosystem: Environmental > Aquatic > Marine > Oceanic > Photic zone | place: Costa Rica: the Eastern... | reverse complement strand
CCAGGGTAATAATCCTGAGGTAAATATAATTGGTAAATTTGGATATTTTTTTGCAAGTTCCATACCTTCAAAAAATCTATCACTTGCCTCTCCCCACTCATAAGAATTTTCATTATTTTTTTTTACAACTTTCATCATTCCACTCAATATTATTATTGCATCCAGATTTTTTACGCCGTAATAAGTGGTTATATCATCATCGAAAATTAATGAGTCTATAAGTTTTATGGAAATAGGTAAACTTGTAGTCGTCAAAAGTACTAAATTTAGGTAAATAAATTTTTTTTTTTTTAATCCTACTATTAATAAAATTAGAACTATAAATATAGGTGACAATAAAATTGGAAGAAGTTTGTGTAGGTAAATCAATTAATTTTTATGTGAATTCAATAAGCAGTTATTCAGGAGAGTTTCCGTCTTTTTTATTATCGTCATCATCGTCGTTAGAATGATTATCATTTTCTGAATTTGCAATTTCGTCTCGAAGAAATTGTAAAACAGTAAATGTATCATTCAACCCAAAATCCGAGCTAATATTATTCATTATTTTCTGCATAAAATCGATCGCCTGATTAGCATCGAATTCCATTAACTGGTATTTAGAACCAATTTTAAATGCTTGCTCTAAATAATCTTCAGGTATGTACGCAATTATTTCACCATTGGCTGATTTGACTTTTTGAAAGCTCGTAGGAGTCGGTGGTTCTGGTTTATCAACTCCAGAAGCAACTGCCCTCAAACAGGCTTCACTGTGTTTAGCTATTTTTTCAGCACCTTCAATGAAAGTCTTATCTAAATGCGCTCTGGCTCTTAAAGCAATTCTTATTTTGTAGGATCTAATTTCTCTAGTATCACCATCTAGTTCGGTAGCCTTTTCATATTCTTTTTTTGATTTAGATTCTAGCTCGTTTTGATCAGTTTTATTAAATATTCCCATATTTAAATTTAAGTTTATATAATGAAATTATACAATTTTGTTCTATTTTATAAAAGGATTATTATCGAAATCAAAAATGCAATTCGTAAAATTGGTTTAACACTTCCACCCATTCGAAAACCTTCTTTCAATTACATTCCAATTAATTCTATTGGAAATCTATATTTTGTCAGCGGTCAATTACCATGGCTTAGTGATGATAATTTGATACAAGGTAAAGCGAATAGTATTAAAGACATTGAGCTTGGTAAATCAGCATCAAAACAATGTGTCTTAAATTTTTTGTCACTGTTGTCTCATTACCAGATTGATAAGGATATTATTAATAAAATTATTAAATTAAGTGTTTTTGTTAATTCATCAAGTACTTTTATTGATTTACCTAGGGTTGCTGATGGCGCCTCCAATTTAATAATTGATTTTTTCGGTAAAAAAGTAGGGTCGCATTCAAGAACTGCTGTTGGAGTCAATTCCTTGCCAAGAAACGCGATGTGTGAGGTGGACTTTATTTTTTCAAAAAACCAGTAATTACTTTACCAAACCAATTTTTTTTAACTCCTTTACTAATAGTTTTCCTCTTTTAATGTCCTCTCTTTCATGTAACACCATCTGTTTAAACTTATTTTCAAATGAAATAATTGAAGTTAAATTATAAGTTAGGTCTCTGATATTTTTTTCAATTTTTTGAATAGAAATCTTATTTTCCAACAATTTTTTATTAATATTTTCGTTAACATTCACCAATGTTTCTAAAATTTCTTTTTTTTCTTCGTACACATCTGTTTCTGTTTCATAATCTGTTAAATAATTTACTTTTGCTTCAATTAAGCCATTACTTAAGTTTTTGAAACTATTTATTTCATAAGTCTCATTTCCTTTGGTTTGTAAAATAAATATCCCTAATTCAGGCATATCCCACTGAACTATCTTTGCTGTACAACCAATGGTGTCTAATAAAGGCTCTTGGTTGTTTTCTTCATCAATATATTTAAAATTAATTCCAAATGGTTCATCGTTTTTAATACATTCTTTTGTCATAAACAAATATTTTTGCTCAAATATTTTTAAAGGTAAAATTTGATTTGGCATTAAAATAAGAGGCAATGGAAATATAAATATTGATTTCATTTGATGATTTTTTCTAGGTTCTTCATTTTAATAACTTTCTTTTTTCAATCAGTTGTTTTTCAAACTGTACATTCAGAAGTAATTAATCTTGACGATATAAAATTTATTAAACCACATATTAAAATTTTAAGTGTAAGTAAAGTTGGTGCTGGCTACGTCACAATTCATAACACATCCAAATTTTCATTTTCTATTACAGAAATTAATTCACCTTTTTTTGAGCATATAGAATTACATGACTTTAAAGAGGAAGACGGCATAGCTATCATGAGAAAAGTAGAGTTCCCTTATCTACTATCTGGGGGTTCTAGTTTAATTATGAAGTCCAATAGCTGGCATTTAATGTTATTTCACCCTGCTGTATCATTAGAAAGTAACCAAATGATTCCTATTTATTTTATTTCAGGACAAAAGAAATTCAAAGTTAATTTTAAGATTATATTAACTGACCCAGAATATAATTAAATCATTAACAGTTTACTTTTACCAATCTCTTGTATAAAAAATACCGTTAATTTGCTGTAGTATTTTTAAACTACCACTACTTGTTTGGTAAACAGTTACAGCCCCCTGTGTTCCACCTGATGCCATTACGCTAGCTCTATTTGATGTGATTTCATTGGTGCCTTTAAAAACATGAAGATCACCACTTTCACCATTTATAACAAACCCCTTTGTTCCATCAAGTGTTATTTCTCTGATCTCATAACTTGATGAATTAAGATTATCACTGTAAATTTCTCTAAATGATCCGTTATCAAGATTTTCATAAATAAAAATTTTATTATTTGAAAATGCAACAATATCATTATCAACTGCGCCTGTTAGGTCTACACTCAACATTCTATTAAAAGAGTTTGAAGTGTTAACGAAGTTACTTTCAGTGACTGGATTAGTACCATATGATATTTTTTTATTTGTTGTTGAACTCAATATTAAAATATCATTACCTCCACTTGAAATTATTAAACAACTAGTTGCATTTGTCGAAACCGCACCCCAGGTATTGAATAAATCTTTATTTGTAGGAGATGTTAGCTGATTCACTCCTGAACTCTGAACCCAGCCACCTAAATTTGCTCCGGACGAATCTGAAAGAAAAATATCAACATTACCATCTGAATTTAAATCAAATGAACAGGCCGCTTTACTGGCTAAGTTATATCCATAAGCTTCTTTAGTGTAAGTTATTCCGTCTCCCCAAAGCGCAAATGCAGAGGTTGCTGTGGTTGAATTAAGAAGTGGCGCTAAAAAAATATCTTTATTACCATCGCCATCAAAATCATCATATAAAGTATTCACATTTCCGCAATGTCTATTAGTGTCACTGAGGTAATCTGATGTGTCGTCTTTTAGATTGCCATTTGATTGTTGAATTAAAATATAATGGTATGCTTCTTGACCAGCAGAACAAGTGGTCGAATTTGTTAGACCTGAAACGAATACATCATCCATTCCATCGGAATTTAGATCAAATACGCTCAATGTATATGTCTGGTTCGGTGAATCAGGAGTAAATACAAGAGTATTACTTTGAGAACCTCCTGTTGACGAAGTTGAACCGCCGCCTCCGCCACCACAACCATAAAATAGCAATAATAGAATTGTGTGTAAAAAAAAGGTCGGCTTATATAGTTTTATCATGTAAATTTTTTAAAACAATTAATAAGATTAATCGACATTTATCAATGAATTATTTAATAAATTCAACCGTAAATAAGAAACTTTTAAATCATCAACTTCCAATAACCAAAAAACCCTGTATTAGAAATAATACAGGGTTTAAATTTTTAATTAGAGTAGTTACAACTCATCCTAACAGTCTGAGCGCCCTTTTCATAATATTTCACTGAGTAAGTGCACTCTCCGGAAATTTTAGCATATACTCCTGTTCCACCAGTAATAAAAGCTTTGCCATCTCCACCACTACCACTTGAGAGATCGCCTACTTTTCTTTCAAATCTCATATATAGTTTGCTTTTACTGTCTCCATCTTTAACTGATACACTGTAAAACTCAAGATTAGAACTATTATTTATTTGTTTTACCAAACCTACTCCTGAAGTCATTATAATGTCACCATTTTGAAAAAGGTTGCCATTAGAGTCGTAAACTACAGTACTGTTTTTCACATCAGCAATAATAAATGTGTTGTTTCCTTGTTTTATAACATCCATGTTTGCCAATCCTGCACCACTCATGGAAAAAGATCCTTTTTCAGCATAGATAAAACTGCAATTTATAAGCAAATAAAACATAGTTAAAAGTTTAATCATTTTTTTCCTTTTCGTTAAAATTACCATTGTACTATAAATATAAATAAAAAAATGTTTCGTATATATTACAATTATGATTTAATAATTTACTATTTAAATCAGATATTTATATAAATATATTAAATTAATTTTTTTATATATTCTAAAATTGAATATATAAAAGTCTATTTGCATTACTTATCAAAGCTTAGATTATTCTTTATTATTCGTATATCTTTAATTCTTGGATTTTACATGCCTAAATACTCTTTCATCAAAAGTTTAGCCTTTGGCACCATTGGATTTTTATCCGTTGCACTTATTAGCATTTCCTCTTTGGTAATTGCTAAAGAAGATATGATCTTGGTTGCTGATAACAATTTTAATACGTCACACTTAATTAATAAATACGAGAAATTATCACCATCACTTAACTCAGTTAACGTCGTCAGGAACTATAAAAGTCAAGTTGATTTTGGTTCAGATCCAACTACTGATGAAATTTGGTATCCACATAAATCAGCTATCATTAAGTATTACGTCGATTGCAAGATAGGTAAACTTTCAATTAAATCTTGGAAATTATATGAAGGCACCAATGCAAATGGTGAAGTTGTGTGGGCCGATCAAATTTTTGGAAATTTATCATTTTATTCTCCAGGCACTGATGAAGAAATTAATGCAGTTGTAAACACATGCAATAATCCACTCAATTTTGCGTCAAAAGAATCTTAGTAATTACTCCTCCTATGTAGTTAAAGGCCACATGCTGAATGTGGCCTCATTTTTTTAAGTGTTCAACTACGAAATTAATCCTGTCCTGTCCAAAAAACATCTTTTCGTTCAGAAAAAATGTCGGGACACCAAAAATACCTTTTTCCAAATATTTCCCAGTATAATTTTTTAGGCTTGCCTTAAATTCTTCACTATCTTTTAGTGTTTGAATGTCAATGAAGTCCTTAAAACCATCATCCGATGCTAATTTTTCTAAATTTGAGTTTTCTATCCACATTTTATTAAAAACAAAATCCACAAAATCTAGAAATACATCAGGGTGTTTATCTTTTAAATAAGCAGAAATTCTCATAACCAATAATGTATTTTGAGGAAAAATATCATTCATATGATACTTAACATTGTAATGCTCAGCCCATAAGTTAAGGTCTCCTTTCATCCATTCATATTTATTTTTTACCACCACAGGTGAAACATGATTATTCGCTTTAAAAACAGCGCCTAGTAAGACAGGAATGAAATCAATCTGACATAAGGACGAAAGCTTTGGCATTTGGGTGTAAGCAAGATAAGCAGTAGGACTGCCAAAATCAAATAGGAACTCTAATTTCTTCATTGTTATCTCTATATTAAAAACTACTATTTAATCTTACTGTAATTTTTAATTTATGGAAAATATTAATTTCTATTTTTCTGATACTAACTTTTATTGCTATAATTTAATACATTAGTTACTGTTCAAAATAAGTAGGTTCATTATGATTAATAGAGATGCACAAGAAAACTTTAGGCTTTCTTATAGAAACAAAATTGCCAACTGGTATAACGGGTATCTTCATATAGCCATAATTTTTGGCATTGGATTTTCTTTACTTTATATCTATATACAATATATTGACCAACCCTCGATATTTGATTTTCTCACTATACCCATCACTTTTATTGCTGCAAACTTTTTTGAATGGTATCTTCACAAAGTTATTATGCATAAACCTCAAAAAAAAGTTGGTTTAAGAGCGATATACCAAAGGCATACTCATAATCATCACAATTTTTTTACCGATAATGAAATGCGTTTCCGTGATTCTGATGACTGGCGTGTAACTGTGTTTCCACCCTACGCTTTGATTGTATTTGTTCTAATGTCATCAATAGGCTTAATAACATTATCGATTATTTTTAATAGCAATGTTGGCTGGTTTTTTATTTTCACAACCACATCAATTTATTTATTATATGAATTTATGCATTTTTGTTGCCACGTCAAGGAAAATTGGTTTGTAAGGAATTGCCCACTAATAAATACAATTAGAAGGCACCATACTGCTCATCATAATAATCAGTTAATGACAGAAGTAAATCTTAATTTAACCTTTCCAATTGCGGACTATTTTTTTGGTACATCTGATTTGAATAGAGGTTTTTTGGGTCATTTATTCAATGGATATTCAACAAAATATCAAAAGAAAAACCTTAGAACAAATCCTAAAGCACCTGGTTATAATAATAATTCTCAAAATTTTTAAATATGCCATTTACCATAAAGTTATTTGTTACTGCCCTTACTGCAATTATAATAACCGGTTTTGGAATTTTTGAATACTTTATTAATAATAAAATAATTGGAGTTTTTATCCTTTTAATATCAGTTATTATGATTATTGCAATTTGGCTTTTTCCTGATGTTGAAAAATAACATATGGACATTTTAAATAAAGCTTTATCCAATAACATATATGAAGTCGCAATAAAAACCCCTCTAGAAAAAGCAAGTTTATTATCCTCAGACCTTCAAAATAATATTTTATATAAAAGAGAAGAATTACAACCTACCTTTTCTTTTAAAATCAGAGGAGCTATATCTAAAATCAATTCATTACCAAAAAGTATATTAGAATTTGGAGTTATAGCATCTTCTGCTGGTAATCATGGTTTGGGAGTAGCCCTGGCTGCTAAAACCAAAAATATAAATGCAACAATCGTTGTTCCAAAAAATGCATCTAAGCAGAAGATCAAACTTATTAACAAACTTGGAGCAAACGTGATTCTTCATGGAAAATACTATGATGATGCTGAAAAACTTGCAAAAAAAATAAGTAAAGAAAAAAAAATATCATTTATTCATCCTTTTAACGATCCAGAGGTTATTGCTGGGCAAGGAACAATTGCCTTAGAACTATTCCAACAACATCCTAAAAATATTGATTATATTTTTGTTGCAATTGGCGGTGGAGGCCTCATCAGTGGAATAAGTTCTATTTCGAAAAGTATTTCAACTAAAACACAAATAATCGGTGTCCAACCGCTTGGCTGTTCTGCCATGCTTGAATCAATCAAGAAAAAAAAAATAATTACTTTGAAAGACATCAACCAATTCGCAGATGGTGTTGCAACAAAAAAAGTTGGTCATTTAACCTTTAAAATTACAAACAAATTGGTTGATAATATAATTACGGTAACGAATGATGAAATCTGTAGTGCAATTAAAGACTTCTATTCCGAGAATAGAACTATTTTAGAGCCTTCTGGTGCATTAAGTATTGCGGGAATAAAAAAATTTGTCAGAATAAATAATATTAAAAACAAAACTTGTATTTGTATAACATGTGGTGCGAATATGACTTTTGAAAAACTACGCTATGTTTCTGAAAGGACTGAAATTGGAGAAAAAAAAGAGGCAGTATTTTCAATTCAAGCACCTGAAACTCCTGGCTCATTTAGAAATTTAATAAAAGCAATTGGAAGTAGATCTATCAAAGAATTACATTACCGCTACAATGACGAGAAAACTGCTTTTTTTTACTTAGGCTTTGAGACTGCAAGTGAACAAGATAAATCCAGAATTCAAAATAAAATTTCAAGTTTAAAATTTAAGCTCATAGATTTATCATCGAATGAGTTTGCAAAATTACATTTAAAAAGCATGATTGGAGGAAAGCCTCAAAAGAAGATTAATGAGTACCTTTTTAGAATTTTTTTTCCAGAAACAATAGGAGCTTTAAAAAGCTTTTTAAAAGGGCTCAACAAAAAATTCAATATAACCCTTTTTCATTACAGGGACATCGGAACTGATAACGCAGATGTTTTAATCGGCATTGAAAACATAGGAAATGAATTAAATGAAATAAATACAGACTTAGAAAACATTGGTTACAAATTTACAAACGAATCAAATAACGAAGCTTATAAAATGTTTTTAAGTAGCCAGCAATAATTTATTTAATTTGTATAATTACAATTACCGTTTACAATTAGCTCGGAATTTTCTTTGTATTCTACTTCGAAATTGCATTTACCTTTTATCTTTGCATATTCACCAGTACCCCCAATTATGGTATTGGAACCAGTATTTTTTTCACCTGAGTCAGTAGAGCCCTTTGTTCTAATAGAGGTTAAAAATATTTTTGAATCTCCTTTTGCTAACACGCAATAAGACTCTAGTTGCGACTCAAATGGCATAATTTTGCCAAAGACTGCACATTTATTTTCAAAAGAATGACCTTTTGTAAATAATGGTCCACTTCCTTCACCTATGACTAAATTTCCAATAATATTACCTGAAACAACTTTGTAATTATCTATGTCGACTAAAGTATAATTATTTTTTGCGCTAATTTGATAATTAAAAACATATTCCTTAATATCGGCATTAGGATTTGGCGTACCAGAAACACCTGCAAATGCAAATTTTGAAGAAATTATAATTAAGAAAAACCAAGCTTTTTTAAACATTAAAATATTCCCTATGTTTTATTTATATATTGTAATTTACCAGATTCGACGTGATAGATAAAACCAAAAATTTTAATTTTTTTTGGAATCAACAAATTATTTCTGATTGATTTTAAATCATTCCGTAAAGAATTATTTATATCTTTAAAATTATACCAAGACATGTTTTTTGCAATTGATAATTTTTTTTTATCTAAAGGATCTTTCCCTTTATTAATCCACATGTTGCCGTCATAAAATGCTGGTTTTGAATTTTCTGAAATTAATTTTACAAAATCTTTCTTTTTGAATGTCATTAATCCACATTGGGTATGTTGCATTAGATAGATAGTGTTAATTTGGAGGAGTTTATATGAAATTATTATAGATCTCAAAATATCAGGAGTTACCCTCCCACCCGCATTTCTTAATATATGTGCATCTCCCAACTTTAGGTTGAAAATATCATATGGATTAATGCGTGTATCCATACAGGTAATTATCATTAATTTTTTTTTCGGTATGCTATTGAGTTTTTTAAATTTGCGATTTACAACGGAAGAATTTTTTTTTAAATTATTAAATGTCATATATCACGAATTATACGCCCTAAAGTTATAGTATAGTATGTAAAACAAAATTTTAAAATCATGCTCAGGTTAATTTTTTCATTATTTTTTTTTCTCAACATTGCTTCGCTTTATTCCCAGGAGTCAAATATTGATGATCCTTATTTAATATTGTCGAAAAGTCATGATCAAAAATTATTCGCAACACTAGGGTCACTTAAAGTAAAAAATGATCTCATAAAAAAAATTGACCTTAAAATATCCAATTTAGATATAAATGCTGAGCAAAAACTTAATAAAAGAAATGAACTTATAAATCAGGCTGATTTGTTAATTAAAAAACATCTTTACAATGATAATTGGTTTCCTATAATTTGGATGCCAGTTTTTAGATCAATTCTTTCAGCTGAAGAGGCTGATGAAATTTCAAACCACTTTGAGACCGAGGTCGGTAAACTTCAAAAAAATATTATTGACCTTCAGGTGATCTTTGAACCTCTTCAATGGATAATATTAATTAACAATAAAATTGATACACAAAGCGGTGACTTAAAAAAAGAATTTAAAGTTATTCAAGATGCATGGTGGGAACGTGCACCAACTACTAGTCCAGTGTCAGGAAATAATAAAGAAATATTAAAAATAGCCAAAAAAATCTCAAATTCCCATGAAGCTATAAAATTTGCTGGTGGTGTTGCTGGTAAAAACTATGTAAAAACAATTGCTGTTGAAGGAATTGGGGCTATAGAGCAATACTTTAATGAAACTTCTCAATTAATTACTGAAGAGTTAAATTTATAGTCTAAAATGGCTAAAACAAATCAAAAAAAAGCCTGGGGTGCAACTTTACTAATTCTATTTGGGGCTTTTTTTTCAAGTTTTTATCCTGAACTTTATTTACATCACTTTTTCTTTATCAGTGGTAATGGCCTATTAGCATATACTGCTTTTAAGTGGGGAGAGTTATCTCTAGTTACTCTAAATTTAACATTAACCCTTCTCTATATTTTTGGCGTTATAAGTGAGTTTATAATAGCTTAATTCAACTACTTTACACACAACAAAATATTAGTTAATATAATAATGAAGGGAGAATTTTATGCCAATGTATGTAGTAAATACTGGAGCGACACCGCTTAGTAGGGGCGATACTATAAAGAATGCTCTTGAATATACGCGTGGTAAAGATGGATTTGCTGAACCTGCTGGTACCGCAAGTAGGGAAGCTTTACAAGAATCAAGAACCATACAAACAATGCTGACTTCATCAAGTAAGCCATCTAATGATGGCAATAAAGGCAATAACGTAGACGTTTCGGTTTAGTCCTCTTTATCTTTCTTACTAAATTCTTTAATAGTTAAATATATCCCTATTGCCTTTAGGCCAAAAATAATAATTGCCATAATTAAAAGAGTATTATCATCCATTTTTTCTCCTTAAAAGAGCAGTTACTTTAAAATAAATTCCAAAAGATAAGATGGATGGAACCCAGATTGCTGTGAAAATAGCCTGCTCTGTCTCACCCAAAGCAAACCATAGGAACATAGTCAATACATAAGATATTGCTACACCCAACAGAATAAAGTAGTCAGACCTATTTAACATTTTTTTCCTCCTCAGAATTTTCAATAATACCATAAGATACAGCACTAACAATAGTACCAAATACCGCAATACCACCTAAATTTCTATGACCAGTGGTAACACCAAAACCGAAAATTGAGACATCAATTATATTGAGAATTGCTAATAGAAATAGAAAAGACCCCATAACAGTTAAAGCAATACCAAAATAAGCGAGATAAGTTAGATGTGTATTTGATATTTTTGAAATCAATTTTTTACCCTCTATAATTTTTCCATAAATTGAAAGACTCAATAAAGGTATTATAATAGATATCTACTGTATCTTTTATGTTTTTTGCATACCCTCCCCCTAATACAGTGACGATATTCTTGCTAGTATTAAAACAAAAATCATAAATTAACTTATCTCTTTTTTTTAAAGTTCTTTTTTCTAAATTCATTTTGCCAATTAAATCATTTTTATAACAGTCTGCACCGGCATTATACAAAATCAACTCAATATCATCATCTAGAGATTGTAAAACATTCAAAATAGTTGCAATATAGTCATCTTGAGTAACATTTGAGGGTAAACTAAAATCAAAATTACTAGGTTTTTTACCAAAAGCCATATTCTTTTCTGAATGGACCGAATATGTAATTATGTTATTAAATTTTGAGCAAATCTCTGCTGTGCCATCACCCTTATGAACATCTAGATCAATAATAGCAATTTTTTTAAAAAAACCTTTATTTAATGCATAGATAGATCCAACGGCTAAATCATTGAAAATGCAAAAACCCCAAGTTGAATTATGTGATGCATGATGTGTCCCACCAAAATTACAAAAAATGACTTTTTCTTTTTTAACCTGGTGAATTGCTGATAAGATTGCGCCACACCCCCTTTTCGACCTTGTAACTAGACTTTTACTCCATGGCACACCAAGTTTATTTTTTTCAACATTTGTAAGACTACCAGAACTATATTTCTCGATAAATTCAATAGAATGTGCTAACTTTAAGCTGGTAATACTTGCTGAGTATGGAATTCTAAATTTGATTAAATCTTTAATATCACTATTTTCAATTTTTTTTCTCAACAAAGCATATTTTTCGCTTTTAAATTTGTGTTTTAAAGGTAAATCAATTGAAAAAGTATCTGTTGTATAACAAATCAAAGCTGATTAAATTAGCGTGTTTATTATTATTATTTATTATTGCATCATTTTTAGTTGTTTTTCTTAATAAATCAGACCCTAACTCTGTTACTCTATATTTTTTATCAGAAACAGAAGACTATGATGGAAATCCAACTGGTAGCTTTTCAAATATTTTTCCGCACACTTATAAAATAAAAGATAAAAAAATTATTCATTCTTTTTTGAATAATGAAAAGAGTTTTAATAATTGTAAGATAAATGATATAGATAATTGGGAGTGTTTAGACAATCAATTAGAATTTGGACTCAAAGAATCTATCTATTTTTCTAATGACAAGTATAGCAATCTAATTCAAGTAAATAGATACAACTACATGCTGAATTTTTGTAAAAATTATCGTTCTGAAAGTTTTTACACTTTCATTACAAAATGTCCACTAATTTTTCTTTCTAATTTTTGAAATTTTTGATAGGATAAAATTTGAGTAATTTTTGAAAGGAGGTGATCCATGTCTGTTTTAAGTATTCATTGTTTTAGAGAGATTCATGGGTTCCAAATCAAGGAGGAACCTCAGTCTTTTTAAGATGTTACTTACTGTTGAGGGTGTAATATTACACCCTCACCTTTAAAATTATTTTGCTTCCAAGCTTCAAAAATCAAGATAGAAACCGTATTACTTAAATTCAAGCTCCTTGACACCTTTTGCATTGGCAAATATAACTTTCTCGTATTTTCAAATCTTCTCATTATTTGAGATGGTAATCCTGATGTTTCATTACCGAAAAGAAAAAAATCATTTTCTTCAAACACCACTTTGTCATACCTTGTTGCTCCAAATTTAGTTATACAAAAAATCCTAGGAAACTTTATTTGGCTATTGAAGAAATCATCATAGTCATCATAAAATTCAATATTAATTTTATCGAAATGATCCAAACTAGCCCTCTTTAATTTTTTTGAATCAAAATCAAAACTTATTGGTCTGATAATATGAAGTCTAGCGCCTGTATTAAAGCACAATCTCATTATATTACCTGTATTAGGTGGTATCTCAGGACTATACAAGACAATATTGAACATAATATTAGGGGAGTCGCAGCTTAATTTCTTCCCATTCTGTGTCACTTAATTCAATATAAGAATTTACATCATCCACATCAATTTTTTGATATTGCCAATTATCATTCGAATCATCAATTGCAATCTCACAAATATTTTCTTTTTCGTTAAAAAAAATTTTCCACTCACGAGCAAGAAGATTACTGCTTCTTGATTTTTGTTCAAAATTTTTATTTTTTTTTTCAAATGTAAAAAACGTAGCGAATATAAAAATGCAAAAAATTAAAATTAATACCTTTAGCGTATAAGAGCCAAACAGTTCGGAAAAAAGATATGAGTTCATAATACCAGCGCTAACCGATAAAAAAACTAGAAGTGTAATAACTGAAAAAAAAGAAAATAAAAGGGAATTGAATTTGTAATTCTTTGTGGATTTTATATAATTCGATTTATGGAAACATATTTTTTCCTTATCTTTAATTGGCAATTTTACTGTCATAAATTTATTATAATATTTTAGAAGACTTTTATGTTTATTAATTTAATTTTCTGTATCTTTTTTGCTTCTTTTTCATTCTCTAATCTTGGGGATAATAGTTACGATGAATCAAACCCAAAAATGCAGGAAATTTTGAAATTAATAGATCAAGAAAATTTTCATTCAGCTCTTGAAAAGTTAATGGTAATTTATGAAGATGATAAAAATAATTCAAATATCCAAACACTAATTGGATTTACATATAGAAACTTAGGGGATTATGATAATTCAATAGAATATTATAAAAAAGCTATTATTAATGATCCTGTAAACATTAATGCTCATCATTATATTGCTTTGTCTTATATAGCAATTGGGGAAAAAAACCTGGCTACAGAACATCTCGATGAGCTTATAAGAATTTGCAACCCTATTCCATGCAAAGAGATAGGTGATCTAAGAGAAAAACTAAAATAACTTTTATTTTCTATATAGTTGTTTCACAACTTGTTCAAGTCTAGCAGGGCTAAATCCTCCATTCGATTTTGATATTAATGATGGACCTGTTAGATATTTACCATTAATCATCAAATATGGAGTGCCTGTGATTTGACTTTTTATTGTAAGGTTTTTTGCATATAAAATTTTATTATTTGTATCAAATGATTCATAAATTTTTTTAAATTCAACAAAATTTATCAAATCATTTTTTTCCGCCCATTTAAAAATTTTCTTGTCAGTAAAAATTCTTTTTTTATCCACATGAATAACCTCATAGACAGACTCATGAAGCTGGGATATCAGGTTCATTGTATCAAGTGTAAAAAATAATTTAGCTAAAGGAATCATTTGGTCACTAAATATTGCTGGAACATATTTAAAATTAATATTATTGTTATTTTTTTTGAATATCTCAATAAATGGATCTAAAGCATAACAGTGCGAACATGCGTAACTAAAAAACTTGATTACTTGATCACCCTCTTTTTCTAAGCCTTTATTATCAGCAATAAGGATATACTCATCTTGTTTCACAGTGTCAGCAGAAAGCAAATAAGGGGCAAACTGAATAAAAAATATAAAAAATATAAAATTTATTGTTTTAGTCATTTTAATTATCACTCCTAATTTCTAAATATTTATAACCATTTTTAGTTAGAATTCTTTTAAACTCTGTGTATTCTTGGTCATCTAAAATCGGTCCAATTCTGACTCTGTGCCAAAGAGTTCCATCAGGTAATGCAACTTTCACAATCTCCGTTTCAATACCTATTATTGCAAGTCTTGCTTTTAATTCATCAGCTTCTCTATTTGATGCAAAAGATCCAACTTGCATAAAAATTGACTGCTGTTCTAGTTTATTTTCATCATTATTTAAAAGATCATTATTATTAGATACGTCGTTATCAGAACCATCTAATAGGTCATAAAACTCAGAACTTTCTGTTTCTTCAAACATCTTTGATTGATCTGCTTCAGAATTTTTACCGGTACTAACTTCAACACCAAATTTATCGACAAATGGAGATGGAGACATGATTACATAAATGGCTAGTATTAGGGATAATGCTAAGCCAATTGATAGGCCTAATAAAATCATCATAAAAGATGAGCTAGTATTTTTTTTTCTTCTTTTTGCTGTTGGCATTTTACATATTTTCCGGAGAGCTAATTCCGAGCAAATTAAGACCATTCTGTAAAGTTAGTGACACTCCATAGACTAGCGATAATCTTATATTTCTTAAGTCCACTTCTGGACTTATTATTTGTACAGATGCATAGTAATTATGAAAAAGCTTTGACAAACTTCTCAAATAATCGACCAAAATGTGTGGGGTAAACTTTAAGGACACACTTTCTATTATATCCGGAAACTGGTCTAACTTGTCTAAAATTGAAAGCTCTTGATCCAAATTAAGTAAGTCAAGATTATTACAAGTAGTTGTATAAGAATCACTCTTTGATTTTTTCATTAAATTATGACAACGAGCATATGCATATTGAACATAATACACAGGATTATCCTTTGAATTTTCTTTCGCTAAATCAATATCGAAATCCATGTGTTGATCTGATCTCCTTAATAAGTAAAATAGTCTTGTTGCGTCAGCTCCTACTTCTTTAACTAAGTCGGTTAATTTAAAAAACTCCCCTTTTCTGGTGGACATAGGCAAAACATCGTTATTTTTTTTTAAATTTGCAAATTGAACTAAAATAATTTCAAGTTTTTTTTCATCAAGTTTTAAAGCCCTCATTCCATTTCTTACTCTTTTCACATACCCATGATGATCAGCGCCCCAAATATTTATTGATTGATCAAATTTTTGTAATTTAATTTCATGGTAAGCAAGATCGGAGGCAAAGTATGTTTTGTCACCATTATCCCTTACAACAACTCTTAACTTGTCATCACCAAATTTTTTAGAATCAAACCATAAAGCATTATCTTTTGAAATCAAATGACCTGCTTTGTCGAGTTTTTGAATAACTCGATCAATCTGTCCATTTTCATGAAGTTTTCTTTCAGAAAACCAATGATCATAATTTATTCCTAAAGACTGTAGGTCTTTTTTACATTCATTGACCTGAAAACTGAGAAATTTATTCTGTAAACTATTATAACCCTCGAATTTTTTTTTGAAAAAATTGATATAAAAATCTAGTATTTTTTCGTTATCATCGTTTTCCACCTTGGGCTTTATATCAAAGTCTGCAAGTTCTTTTAATTGCTTTAAATAACTATCCCCAATTGTGTGAGCCAAAGTGAAAATATAATCACCCTGATAAGCACTTTCAGGAAATTTAATATTGGGATTAAATTTGTTTAATATTCTCAATAAAACTGAAATAGTTAGAATATCTATTTGCCTACCAGCATCATTGATATAATATTCCTTAACTACTTTATATCCACAAAATTTTAATATATTAGCCAAGCTATCTCCTAATACGGCACCTCTTCCATGACCCACGTGAATTGGTCCAGTAGGGTTAGCTGAAACAAATTCTAGATTTATGTTTTTATTAGATAATTGTGGTGGTTTCCCATATTCATGTTTCTGTTCAATTATTTTTTTCAAAACCTTGGCTTTGGATTTATTATCAATATAAAAATTAATGAAACCCGGACCTTCTACTTTGATTTTATTAGAGATAGATAATCTTAATTTAGATGCAAGTTCATTAGCAATATCACGAGCGTTTTTATTTTCTATTGACGATAAACGCATGGCTATATTTGATGAAAAGTCCCCAAACTCTTTTCTGGTTGTTCTAATAATTTCTAATTTCTTTATATCAAAGTTGGGATAATTATCGCTTAAGATATTTTGTAAATTTTCTAGTATGATTTGATAATTTATATTTGACATATTAATTTAGATTTTTTGGATCAACATCCAAGTACCAAGTAGATTTTGTCTTATAGTTATTAAGTTTTTTTATCAATGCATTTAGAAACCCAACCATAAAGTTTTTTCTTTCAAATTGAAATAACAACTGGTGTCTAAATTTACCATTAATTTTCTCTATAACACTGGGAACTATATCATACATTTTGATGTCTTTAGATTTGTATAGTTCAGCGAATTTTAAAGCCTGAACCAAGAAATCTATATTATCTTTACTGTTTTTTGAATGAGCTCTTAATAAGACATGATTTGAAAATGGCGGATAAAATAAACTTTTTCTTTCCCGTAAAGTATTTTCTAAAAAATTAAGATAATCTGAATTTATTAAATATTTAAATATTTCATTACTTGGATATTTTGTCCTAATTATAACCTCTGAGTCAAAATTAAGTTCTCTTCCTGCACGACCTGCGACTTGAAAAAGTTCTTGCATTAATTTTTCTGTTGCTCGGTAATCTGATGAAAATAATGCATTATCTGATCCAAGTATTAAAACAAGCGCTATTTTTGGGAAGTTATGACCTTTTGATACCATTTGAGTTCCAATGATAATTCCACCCTCTAAATTATTAATTTTTTCTAAAATTAATTTCAGTTTATTTGGTGTTCGAATTTCATCACTATCAAACCGTAAAATTTTTTCAGAGGCAAATGACTTTAATAATTCGTCTTCTATTTTCTGAGTCCCATCACCAATACCTACCAAATCTTTGCTCAGACAAAGAGCGCAATTTTTAGGAATCGTCATTTTAGAATTACATTGATGACAAAGTAAAAAATTTCCAGTTTTGTGATAAGTTAAACTTACACTGCATTTTTTGCAATTTATAGTGCTTTTACATGAGTTACAAAGAATTAGCGGATTAAAACCTCTTCGATTTATATAAAAGATAATATTTTTATTCTCATCAAGTAGTTTTTCAATTTTATATTTATAAAGTGTGTCAAAGTTTTCAGTGTTTTGTTCTACCAATATTTTTGATGGTTTTGTTAAATTTCTTTTTGGCAAATTGAGAATTGAAATATTATTATTTATACACTTAAAGTATGTTTCTATTGATGGTGTGGCAGAGCCTAGTAATAGTGGTATTTTTTTTTGTTTACAAATATAAAATGCTATATCTCTGGCATTATATCGACAACCATCATTTTGCTTATATGAATCATCATGCTCCTCATCAACTATTATAGCTCCCAAACTTTTGAAACTCAGAAATAATGAGGATCTAGTTCCAATTATCGTTTTTATTTTTCCTG
>Ga0163109_10001526_pt1 | contig 18275 bp, 21 predicted proteins | sample CRUFie1St13metaG_FD_108704 | JGI IMG/M metagenome (GOLD analysis project Ga0163109, IMG submission 108704) | Marine microbial communities from the Costa Rica Dome - CRUD Field 142mm St13 metaG | ecosystem: Environmental > Aquatic > Marine > Oceanic > Photic zone | place: Costa Rica: the Eastern... | reverse complement strand
TCCCGCCCAAGGTGAACACTCGCGGCAAATTCTTGGCGAGCTGGGGATGACCGACAAAGAAATCGAAACCTTAGTCAACGCCGGCGCGGTGGTGTCTACGCCTGCACCGAATCAAACGAGCTAACGGCAGATATGGCTACTACTTTGAGTGTCTTCCGGGTATTCCTGAGCATTTGCTGCGGATGCGCAGCGGCGTCTGTCGCCTTTGCCGATGACCATCGAAATCCGGCAGCGTGGCAGGAGCTGTTTAACGGCAAGGACCTTGACGCCTGGACGGTGAAGATCGCCGGCCAACCGGTTGGTCAGGACAAGTATCAAACCTTTAGAGTCGAAGACGGGCTTTTACAGGTCCGCTATGACAACTATGACGGTTTTGCCGATCAATTCGGCCATATTTTTTTTCAACAGCCCTTTAGTCGCTATGAATTGTTGATCGAGTACCGTTTTGTCGGAACTCAGGTTTCTGACGGCCCGGCATGGGCCCAACGCAATAGCGGGGTCATGTTGCATGCCCAGAACCCAACTACGATGGCACTCGATCAGGACTTTCCAGTGTCCATCGAAGCGCAATTTTTAGGTGGCCTTAGCGATAACAAACGTCGTCCAACAGGCAACGTCTGCACCCCCGGTACCGATATCGTGTTAGGAGATAGTTTGGCAAATCAACACTGTAGCTACTCCTCTAGTGCGACCTTTGATGGCGATCAATGGGTGCAAGTGCACATCGTGGTAGACGGCAATAGGCAATTCCAACATCGCATCAACAACGAAGTCGTAATGACCTACCACAGCCCGCAGCTCACTGCTGATACGGCGAACGCAAAATCAAATACTCAGCTGGCACTCCGCCAGGGCTTTATTGCCCTGCAAAGTGAGTCCCACCCAATTGACTTTCGCCGTGTGGCCCTGCGTGCACTCGATCAAGAATGAACACCCAAGCTAACGCAATGCACAACTTCGTCGAGCTTATGTCTCTGGCCCAACCCACAGCCGAAGAACCGGACGCCAGTCTTCGACCCTGGTCGGAACTCACGGAGTCAATGACCGCCGCAGTGGCTCATCATTGTCGTGGGCATGCCAGTGTTAGATTGCTTGAGGAGGGCATCGGTTCAATCAGCAGCTGGGAACAAGACGAGCTATGCGCACCCGGGGACGTTTATATCAGGCACATTGAATTATCCGTAGCGGAAGTGCCCCGCCTTATCGCGCGATCCATGGTTGCTGCCGACAGCCCGGTCGTTGCACTGATGCAGGGTCTAGGTGAACGCCCGTTGGCAGAGTTGCTGTTTACAGATCCTTTATGGCAGCGCGCGACCAGGACAAAACATTTGCAGGCTCCCACAGATCTTCCGGGCCGAGCAGTTTTGTGGTGTCATCAAGCTCACCAGCATCAACTGCTGGTAGAAGAGTTTTTTCTGCCGGCGCTACTTCAGCGCCAGCGACCGAACTGACACACACCAAGGGGGGAGTTATGTCACGGTTCATCGATCTATCCGTCGCTATCGACAACAACGAACATTCGGACCATCCGGGTGGAAGCCCCAAGGTGAAATACCAAAACCATGCGGAAACCGCCAACGGGCTGGCACACTTTTTCCCTGGACTACAGGCCAGCGACCTGCCTGACGGCGAGGGCTGGGCAGTGGAAACCATTACCCTGTCGACCCACAACGGCACCCATATGGACGCGCCTTGGCATTTCCACTCCACTACCGACTACGGTAAGACCCGCGCACCGAGCATCGACGAAACCCCGCTAGAGTACTGCTTTAAGCCAGGCGTAAAGCTCGACTTTCGTCACTATGAGGATGGCTATCTAATAGGTGCGTCCGAGATTGAGGCGGAATTGCAACGTATTGGCCACGAGCTGCAGCCGCTAGATATTGTCTTGGTCAATACTCGTGCAGGCTCTGTCTTCGGCCAGCCCGGCTACGTCGACGCAGGCTGCGGTATGGGCCGGGAAGCGACTATGTATCTCACCGAACGCGGCGTACGAGTGGTCGGAACAGATGGCTGGTCATGGGATGCGCCGTTTAATCATACGGCTAAACGTTGGGCTGAAAATCCTGATCCTGCAATGATCTGGGAGGGCCATAAAGCCGGACGCGAGATTCCCTATTGGCAAATGGAGAAGCTGCACAATCTGGAAGCACTACCCGATCACGGATTTACCGTAGCGTGTTTTCCGGTCAAGATCACAGCTGCGTCAGCCGGTTGGACGCGCTGTGTTGCGATCGTCGACTAAAACAGAATTAAGTTAAACCGGGCCGTCGGCAGAAAGCGAAATTAACACGGTGCGGTTGCAACATCAGATGACCTAGGGTGAAACCCGTCGGTTTATGGCCGATCCAGCAGTTCTTTGCCAGGAGTACCGCAATGTTCGAACTACCCGAACGCGCGTTGCAAATACGCGATCAAGTAGACGATTTTTTCCAGCGCCGAATCTTGCCAAATAACAGTCTGTGGCTTGAACAAGCCGCGGCAGGACAAGCCCAGCCAGAAATAGAAAAGACTTTGCGTGCTGAAGCCAAAGCCCTGGGTCTGTGGAACATGGCACTGCCTCGACTGGCCAATGACGAGCCTGGACTGCGACTGTCTAATCTGGAATTTACCGGCGTTGCCGAGGTATTAGGACGGCTGGAATGGGCATCTCGGGTCTTTAATTGCCACGCCCCCGACGTCCCCAATATGGAATTGTTGCAGCTGTTTGCCACCGATGCCCAGAAACAGCGCTGGTTATATCCTCTCTTGGAGGGTGATATTGGCTCAGCCTTCGCAATGACAGAGCCTTATGAGGCGTCATCGGACCCATCAAACCTGACCACCCGAATTAGTCGCGACGGCGATCAGTACGTGATCAACGGCCGCAAATGGTTCGCGTCTAATGCATCCCACGCGAATTGCGAGCTCTTAGTGGTAGTGGGTGTAACAGACCCCGAAGCATCTCGCTCCAAACGTCAGTCATTAGTGCTCGTGCCACGCAACACCCCAGGGGTCGAGATGGTCCGCGACTTACCGGTATTCGATCATCGGTCGCCAACGAATACCCATCCGGAATTCACCCTCACAGATGTTCGCGTGCCGGTAGCCAACCTGCTCGGAGAGCAGGGCGCGGGTTTTGCCATCGGCCAAGCTCGTCTCGGACCGGCACGCTTACATCACTGTATGCGCGCGATCGGCGAGTGTGAGGTGCTGATTTCGCTAATGATTCTGCGCAGCCAGGAGCGTTCGACCTTTGGCAAGCGCATTGACGAATACTCATCAACCCAAGCGGCAATAAGCTTATCTCGCATAGAACTCGACCAATGCCGATTACTGGTACAGCAAGCAGCCCATCTACTCGACACCGTGGGCAACAAAGCGGCGCGAAAACAGATTTCTATGATCAAAGTCGCAGTCGCGAACAGCTACCAGAATATCGCCGATCGCGCGATTCAGTTATACGGCGCGCGCGGCGTCACCAACGATACCCCCGCATCGAGAGCTTTTGCCAAAGCCCGCGCTTTTCGAATTTACGACGGTCCCGATGAAGTGCATTTGCAAACCATAGCTAGGCTAGAGGCTAGCGAACAAGAACTCGACCAGATGGCTCATTATCTGTCAGAGCACTAACTGTACGGCATACCCTGGACATCTACATAAAGACTATAGATTGACTGCCCGCCGGTCATAAACAAGCGATTACGTTTAAGGCCACCGAAGCACAGGTTCGATACACCCTCCGGTAAATGGATAGCGCCTATCTTATCGCCGTCCGGTGCGAAGATTTGTACCCCGTCCTGTTCTGGGCCCGCCCATCCGGCACTGCTCCAAACATTACCCAACACATCTACCCGGAAACCGTCGGGCATCGCATCACCCAGATCGCAAAAAACCGATCCGGCGCTGAGGGCTGATCCCTCCTGTACCTTGAACTGGTGGATTTGGCGGGGATGCCCCGGTTTGTGCGAGGACCCGGTGTCGCTGACATACAGGGTGCTGTAGTCCGGGGAAAATGCCAATCCATTGGGCTTTTCCAGAGATTCGTCCATGACACTGGCGTCACCACTATGAGGATCAATCCGATAAACCCGGGTGGGCAATTCAAGCTCACCCTTGTGGCCTTCGTAATGGCCTAAGGAACCGTAACCTGGATCGGTAAACCAGATGCCTCCGTCGGGGTGCACCACCACATCGTTGGGGGCGTTGAGTTGCTTACCGTCATATCGGTCCAGTAATACGGTTAGCGAGCCGTCATGTTCGGTACGAGTTACCCGCCTTGTGCCATGTTCACAGGTGACCAATCGACCCTGTCGATCGCGTGTATTACCGTTCGCATAGTTCGAAGGATTTCTGCATTCTGCCACCACGCCAGTATCTGCCTGCCACCGCAATAGACGATTATTAGGAATGTCGCTCCACAGCAGTGCATTACTGTCGCCAAACCAAACGGGGCCCTCATTCCATCGCCCACCGACCCACAAGCGCTCTAGCGCAGCGCTACCAGGAATACACCCGGCAAACCGCTTATCCAGGGTCTCTATCGCTGGGTCTGGGTAGCGCACAGGCTGATTCCAATCCCTATTCAGTAGTCTGTCCATGAGCCTCCAAGTTGCTTGGCAATGACAATTCAGCTTGTAGACTAAAACTTAGCAAACTCAGCGCCACTGCTATAGTGTTTAGCGCTCTTAAAATAACGGCAGTCCGATGCTCAGCGACGAAGAAAAGTTCCGGTTTGATCTGGAAGGCTATTTGATTATTCCCGGGGTGCTGTCACTTGCAGAGTGTGCTCAGTTGTCCGAGCAGAGTGACGCCGTATGGCCCCGACAGCCTCACGACGAAGCTTTTCGACGGACTGCCCAAGTCAGTTTGTGGGGTAACAACTTTCGCAATCTTATGGACCATCCGAAAGTGCTGCCTTATCTGATTGATTTAATCGGCCCGAGGGTGCGACTGGACCACGACTACGCCATCTATATGCAAAAAGGCGCACCCTCTCAGCCAATTCACGGTGGACCCATGCGCTATGAAAGTGACCACTGGTACCACTATAACGACGGCGTTATCCGCAACGGCTTGATGGTTGCAACCTGGGCACTAACAGACGCTAAGGCTGGCGACGGTGGCTTCGTATGCGTACCCGGTAGTCATAAAACCAACTTCATAAATTTACTGCCTACGGATGCTCAGTCTCAGGAAGTGATGCCAGAGTATGTGCGCCAACCGGCGGTAAAAGCCGGCGATGTGATCTTATTTACCGAGGCTCTGATGCATGGCACCCGAGCTTGGCAAGGCAGCGACGAGCGCCGCGTGTTGCTGTTCAAATACAGCCCACCCCATTCAAGTTGGGCGCAACAGGGCTATGATCTGAATGACTATCCTGATGCAACCGCGCAACAACGACGCCTCATGGCACCGCCATCGGTGGAAGATCACGCGAAAGTCATTGATACCAAAAGCTAACGCTTTGTTTCTATGGCGAGCAGACCTATCGAGCCGGATTCGTAGCTATTCCCATGCAGCGTAAACATGCCCTGACATTTGTCACCATTACCGTTTTCTTAGATACCATCGGCTTCGGCATCATTGTGCCCATCATGCCTGAATATCTGACCCAATTAGCGGGCATCGATTTATCTGCGGCCTCAGCTATGAGCGGCTATCTAATGGTCAGCTTCGCCGTCACTAACTTCTTATTCGCGCCACTACTGGGGAGCTTAAGTGATCGCTATGGCCGCCGCCCGGTATTAATGCTGTCGCTCTTTTTTTATGGTGTGAGTTATCTCATTGCGGGCTTTGCAACCGCACTGTGGGTATTGTTTATCGGGCGCTTCCTGACCGGTATAACGAGCGCCACTTATGCCACCGCCAGTGCCTTAATTGCAGATGTCAGTCCACCTGAGCAGCGCGCACAAAATTTCGGTCTGCTCGGCTTAGCCTTCGGATTAGGCTTCATTTTTGGCCCCACAATTGGCGGCATCCTTGGCGCTTGGGATCTACGTGCACCATTCTTCGTCGCGGCCGCACTGACATTTATTAATACGGCGTATGGCTTTTTCTTTCTCAAGGAAACCCTAAGTGCAGACAACCGCAGAGCATTCGAACTCAGGCGCGCCAACCCACTCGGCGCGCTCCGGCAAATTAAGCGTTATCCAATTTTGCTCGGATTGATTATTGGCATGTTCATTTTCAACATCGGTCATCATGTCTATCCCGCTAACTGGAACTTCTATGCCATCGAAAAATTCCGCTGGACACCCATCGAAGTAGGATTATCTATGGGCTTTGTCGGTCTACTCGCAGCAATCGTGCAAGGGGGGCTTATTCGGGTGGTGATTCCAAAATACGGCGCCGTGCGCTGTGCAGCTTTCGGGCTATTTTGCGCCGCCACCGCTTATTTAGGCATCGCCTTCGCAGCCTCAACTATGAGCGTCTATCTATGGTTTTTGGTATCCGCATTTGCCGGACTTTCCGGGCCAGCAATTACCAGCATCATGTCTAACCAACTGCCACAAAACGAACAGGGTGAGCTACAGGGCATCATAGCCAGCGCCATGAGTTTGGCATCCATTATCGGCCCATTACTGATGACCCAAACCTTTGCCTTCTTTACCTCCGACGACACACCGGTTTATTTGCCCGGCAGTGCCTTTATAGTTGCCGCGCTGTTGACCGTTGTTGCACTCGCTATTTTTCTGCAGCAGGTGCACAAGCTGCCAACTGCTAATTTAAATGATTCAGAGACCTGGACAGAAATACCATGACCGATATCAACCGGCACAACCGACTCAGCTGGGATCAGCAGTCTGCCGCCGGGCAAAGCCCTTGGGTACAGCCAGTGACCACCGATGCGGTGAATGCTGCGCGGGCCGGTGATTGGCAGATTATTTTGACGCCCACCAAGTCGGTACCCAAAGCTTGGTTCGGCAACCTCAAAGACAAAGACCTACTGTGCCTGGCCTCTGGCGGCGGCCAACAGGCGCCTATTTTAGCTGCGGCGGGCGCCACGGTGACGAGTTTTGATCAGTCCCCAGAACAACTGCGCAAAGACGCTGACGTAGCGACACGGGACAATTTGTCTATTCGTTGCCTACAAGGAGATATGGCAGATTTGTCTGTATTCGATGACGCAAGCTTCGATGTGATCGTGCATCCGGTATCCAACATATTCGCCGCCGATATTCTGCCAGTCTGGCAGCACTGCGCACGGGTGCTGCGACCCGGCGGACGCCTGCTCAGTGGCTTCATGAATCCGGACTTTTTTCTGTTCGACCATTGGGATATCGACGAAGGAGGCCCGTTAGAAGTTAAGTTCAAATTACCCTACGCCGATCTAACCCATGTGGATACAGCCGTCCTCGAGCAACGCATAGCAGACCAGCACGCGTTGGAGTTTAGTCATAGCTTTGACGCGCAAATTGGCGGCCAGCTTGCCGCAGGACTGGTGATTGCCGGTTTCTACGAGGACCAATGGAGCGATGAGGACACGCCCCTGAACAGCTACATGTCCACATCCATGGCCACGCTGGCGATTAAGCCAGACGCTGATTGGTCACCAGCCCTATAGCATCAAGCGGCTGGCTTGCGCGGCGGCCACAACATCAGCAGCGGCGTACGCTTTTTATAGGCCTGATAATCGGGGTCGTCGCCCCAGGCTTTATTGGCTCTGGCCTCGAGCATGCGCGTGCCACTGATAGCCGTCATCTGCAACAACACCCATAACGGTGCGAATAGGGTCAATATTTGCCAACCCACCAATGCCGGATAGGCCATTACTGCGACGCCTGCCCACAAAACGATTTCGCCGAAGTAATTCGGATGCCGGGACCACGCCCACAGGCCGCTGCTGATAAAGCGCCGAGCGTTTTCCGGATCAGCGCGAAATGCGGTCTTTTGTCGGTCGGCGGCAACCTCCACTACAAATCCAAAGGCCCAAATACCAAGACCCACAAAGAACATCCCATCTAAGGCGGCTGTATTTGAGGAGGTTACCGCCGCCAGAGCTGCACAACTGGTTAGGTAGACCCAGGCCCCTTGCAAGGTCCATGTCATAAAGAAAGTTGGGAACGAGTTGCGAATGGAATGAAAGCGACGATCGCCGCCAGCATTTTTTATGCGGAAGTAAAGGAACGGACCAAGGCGTAACGCCCAGACAATAATGACCGCCGCGATGATCAGTGACCGGGGGTCATAGGCAGAGCTTAATATCACTGCGGCAACGAATACCGTTATGTAGGTCAGACTGCCAGCGAGGTCGAAAAATTTTTCTGTATGCGCTAACCATGCATGAATGAACAATAGCCACTGCACGCCAAACGCAAAAATGCCGCACCACACAAATACCGCCACATCAGCGTATTGTTTACCTTGGTCAGCGCCCGCCATAGACACCCCCCAAGCCAGCAGTAGCACCGCTACCACGCTCACAATTCCGATAATCCACTGTTGCATTTTTCTCTCCCTCAGTTAGTCCGACAGGACAATTGTGGTGACCAAGCAACTCCCTCAGTATGCTCTTGCCACGGTACATATTTGCCCATCATAGATATAAACAATTCGTGTTCCAGCCAATCGTTAAGCCAACGCTGTAAGTTTTCATAAGACGTGCCCATAAACCAGTCGCGGTCAACATGGGCGAACTGACGAATAAATGGCAGTAACGCCATGTCCAATAATTGCGGTTCTGGCCCTAATAGATAGGACTGCTGCGCCAGCATAGTATCCAAGCGCTGCAGCCAATCAGCGCATTGGTCTCGGTAATACGCCGCCGGCTGATCACTGTCTGCGCCATTGTATTTATATTGATCTAAAAGCGGTTTGAACTGTGCATCGAACTGTTCGATGAGCACACGCTGATGGTCAACACCACCCCCCAAGGCGCAACTATGGGGCGCATGACGAAGCAGTGCCCACAACATAATGTCTAAGCTTTCGTCGAGCACGCCGTCTTGCTCAGAGACCAAGACCGGCACGGTTGCCTTTGGCGATAGCGCAATCATTGACGGCGGTTTGTCGCGCAATCGCACCTCACGTAACTCCACGGCAATGCCACTCCACGCCAACGCCATGCGCGCACGCATGGCATAAGGACAGCGACGAAAGCTATATAAAATCGTCATTATTTATTGCTTCGGCTTACCCGGAAGCGCGCTAAATTCATCGACCCAGGGCAGACGCGAATCGCACCAGACCTGAAACGCTGGCACAAATTCGGCAACTTCCGCGAGCACTCCGGTACGCAAGCCAAAAGATCGGGCGACACCAGGTTCAGAACTAGCCTTAGAGGTCGCGTAAATGTGTGAGCCACAGCGATTACAAAATGCCAGCTCTCGTGCATTACCGCTGTCGCCTATCTTGTTATAGATCGTCAGCTCACCGCTCAGCAACTGAAAAGCATCTTCGTCAGACGGCACGATGCTGCGATACGGCCCACCAGACATCACCTGGCAATCCCGGCAATGACAAACCACCGTGCGCGCTGGCTCTGCCTCGCTGATGAATGTGATGTGTTCACAGTGGCAACTGCCATGTACGCGCATGCTTACTTCTCTCCCTTTTTGTTCTGCCTTTGACCATAGCAAGCCACTGGTGCTTGGTCATCTGCATCTGTTCCGACATACTAAAAGTTTATGCAGGGAGCACAACATGACCGAATCTCTTCGCCCGTTGCCGGTGCCTACACCCGAAACCCAGCATTTTTGGGATGGCACCCGGGTCGGTGAATTACGCTTGCAGCAATGTAACGACTGTCAACACACCTACTTTCCGCCCCGACCATTTTGTCCGGAGTGCAGTAGTCGCAACGTGCAGATTGTGGTCGCCAGTGGGCGCGCCACACTTGAAAGTTATGTCATCAGTCATCGTCCGCATAAAGCGTTTACGGGGCCTTATGCAATCGCGCTGGTAGCGCTAGAAGAAGGGCCACGGATGATGTCGAATATCGTCGGCTGCGAGCAAACCCCAGAGGCCTTACAGCTAGATATGCCGTTGCAAGTGACTTTCGAAGATGCAGGCGCCGATATTCATTTACCCCTATTCACCCCCACAGGAGCATCTTCATGACTGGGGTAGCGGTAGTCGGTGCTGCCGAGACCACGCAACTCGGCAAAATCCCGGACTTAAGTCAGATCCAGTTACATGCCGATGCGGCACTCAATGCCATGGCCGACGCCGGTCTCGGCGCCAAAGACATTGACGGTATCGCCACTGCCGGCAGCCGCCCCACCGATCTTGCGCATTATTTGGGCATAACCCCCACATGGGTCGACGGTACCGCTGTCGGCGGCTGTTCATTCATGTTGCACGTGCGCCATGCGGTCGCGGCACTTACCACTGGCCAGTGCTCAACGGTGCTTATTACCCACGGAGAAAGCGGTCGTTCAGGTGTTGGCCGCGAAGGCTTCGCGCGCGCGCCCGCCTCCTTAAGTGGTCAATTTGAAATGCCATTTGGCCCCATGGGCCCACCCACCCTTTTTACCTTGCCAGTGCTACGCTACATGAAAGATTACGGGATGAGTCACGAACAGTTGGCCATGGTCGCCGTAGTCCAACGGCAGTGGGCGAGCATGAATCCGCGTGCGAGCTTTCAGGATCCCATCACCGTTGATGATGTGCTGGCATCAAAAATGATCGCCTACCCCTTCCATCTTCTAGAGTGTTGTTTGGTAACCGATGGCGGTGGCGCGTTAATACTGACACGCGCAGAGCGTGCTAACGATTTCCCCCAGCCTCCAGTGTATATCAGGGGCACTGGGGAGAGCGTAGAAACCCCCATGGTTAGCCAAATGCAAGATCTCACCTCCTCCCGAGCCTTTGCGGTGGCTGGGCCGGCGGCAATGGCTGACGCAAAAATCAGCCACAGCGATGTAGATCACTTAATGGTCTACGATGCATTCGCGCACCTGCCGATCTATGGTCTTGAAGATCTCGGGTTTTGTAAACGCGGCGAAGCGCCTGACTTCATTTGGGAACAAAACACCGCGCCTGGCGGCAGCTTGCCAATGAACACCAATGGCGGCGGTTTGTCTTATATGCACTCGGGTATGTACGGAATGTACGCAATGCAGGAAAGTGTGCGCCAAGTTCGCGGTACCGCAGCTGCACAGGTCGACGATGTAAATATTTCTCTCTGTCTCGGTGTCGGTGGCATGTTTGGCGCAGCTGGTTGTGTCGTGTTTGCCAAAGAACCGAGTTAAGATCAACGCATAAAATATGGGGAGCATCTATGAACTTTCGCAATCTAACGACTTTAGTAACTCTATTAATAGTCAGCTTAGGCACTACTACTGCCTACGCTGACGAGCGTGCCCAGAAAGCGGTCGAAACCCGCCAAGGGCTATTAAAAGTGGTTGGTCATTACTTCGGCCCCATTGTGGGCATGGCCAAGGGCCAAGTGCCTTTCGATGCTGATTTAGTAAGCGCTAACGCCAACAAAATCGCCCAACTGTCACCCATGATTCCAGATGTCTTTGCCTTCGATACTCGAAGCAGCGGTGTCGCGTCTGACGGATTAGACAGTATTTGGGAAGATGTGGCCGACTTTGATAGTAAGGCAATAACGGCAAAAGAGCGCGCACTAGCCCTAGCGGCAGCAGCCGGCGAAGGCCAGGGCGCCTTCTTGAAGGCCGTCGGCGGCATGGGCTCAGCGTGCAAGGGTTGCCATGAGGAATACCGCAAAAAGTAACTTGCACCCAGATCAGCGAGTGCTGGTCTGGGACTTGCCCCTGCGTCTTTTTCACTGGGGCTTAGCGATCGCATTTGTGGTTTCCTGGATTACTGCTGAGGCGGGGATCGAATGGGCCGATTTGCACTTGTACAGCGGCTACAGCGTTCTTGCTTTAATCGCCTTCAGACTCATGTGGGGCATTGTCGGAACCCGCCATGCACGTTTCAGGAACTTTATTCGCGGGCCTCGTGCGCTGATCGCGGCTCTCGGTCAGTTAGTCACAAAGACTGCGCCTGCAGCACCAGGGCATAGTGCCGTTGGTGGCTGGGCCTCGGTAGTGCTCATCCTACTGATGCTCTGCCAAGCGGCATCAGGGCTTTTCATCACCGACGATATTTTGTTCAGCGGGCCCTATCATGGCGCTGTCAGCAGTGCCGTTGCAGACAGTCTTGGCAGCTTCCACTCTTTCAATTTCGATATATTGGTTATCGCCGTTAGTGCGCACTTAGGCGTGATGCTGTGGTATTCGCTGCGCAAGAATCACAATTTGGTTGCACCCATGATTACTGGACGCGGGCGCTACGCCCTCGAGCAGGACATCTCGTCGTCAGACGTTTTACGCGCGTTTATTTGCGCGAGCGTTGCTGCAGGACTGCTTGGCGTGTTGATTATGTTCGCCCCGGAACCCGAATATTTTTTCTAATACCGGTGCGGCCAGCCAACATCAAACGTCAGGACGCCACTCGGTAGCGCTCAATTTGGATATCTTCAACGCCATAGTCCGCAAAATTGTCGGTTACCCTGCCGCGAATATATTGCTGCCATGAAAACGCTTCATAACGTGGTGCCTCGTTATCAGCCACCCATGGCTCGATCATCGCATCTACTTTTGGTTGAAAGAAAAATGGCACACTGTAGCGGCCAGCCGCAGACTGCACGGGTAATACCCGATGACAGCCAGCAGTACAGCGGTCGTTACTCCATACCTGCATCACATCGCCGATATTAACGACGATGGTGCCTGGCTTTGGTGCCACATCGACCCAACCATGGCGTTTTGATTGCGCCTGCAGACCACCTCGATCATCTTGTAATAGCAGCGTGATGGCACCTGGATCTGTGTGATGATGCAATGCCATATCGCCCAATGGTGTTAAGCCATCACGCTCTTGCTCTGCCACAGGGTCTTCTGCCGGATAAAAATTCAACCGCGCAGCGCTGGTGTGACTGCGGCCGAAATTGTCGGCAACAGTACCGCGAGCGGCGGCTTCCGGCAGGCCCAGAGCCATTAACACCATCGCCATAACCTGCTCTGACATCTCGGTAAAAGCGCTGAAGTAATCGGTTAATACTGGGCGCAATTGCTGCGGTTGCGCTGGCCAACGACTGTGCCGCAGTGGGTTTTTCGAAATGTGCCCGCCGGTTTTAAAGTCGAATACTTCTTTTAGATCTCGTCGTTGCTTGGTGAGTTCACGGTCGTAATAACCCAGCGGGTTACTTTCGTTTCTGTAAACACTGCGCTTAACCGCTGTAGGTTGGCCAAAAAAACTTTGCGCCTGTGCAAATACTTCATTCACCAGCGCGTCGTGGCCATGCCCCGCCAAGAGGAAAAAACCATGATCTTCACACGCTACAGCCAACGCCTGCTGGTCAATCGCAGTGACACCTCCGGTCAAAAAGTCTGCCAAATTTATTGTCGGAATTTGCTCTTGCATGATTGTTCCTATCTTTGTCGTCGCACCCATATGCGCGACAGTGCCGCCTGACTGCCGTCTGGCTCTTCAACAAGCCCGTCAAATTCGTCCACAATGTCCAATCCTTGTGGGCAACCCAATAGTGCCTCTTTTAGCGCCTGGGGCGCTACCCGAAAATCAGGGTTGTTGGGGCCATTCACAGCCTCCGGTCCCGACCATTGCATATGTTCCTCAATCAACAAATGCCCACCCAGCGCTAAGTTACTGGCCAGCGCAGGTAACAGCGACGGAGCCACAAACCTAAACATTACAATAAGGCCATATTCGTTATTTGACCGCCAACCGCTCTCTGCATTTGCCCCGAGTAAGTTTTGGCAACGCCAGTTCACGGTTACTGCTGCTTGAAATGCTTGCCGCGCGCCATGCGCCAGCGCCGCTGCAGATACATCTACTGCATCGACAGCAAAGCCTTGTTGGGCGGCATAAATACTGTTGCGCCCGCGCCCGCAGGCAACATCAAGGGCGCGTTTAGGCGTTTGTTGCGCCAAGATTTCAGGCATACATTGCTGCAAGTAAGCAGCGGGCCACAAGCGTTCTGAATATGCACCCTGGCGGTATCGGGCGTCCCAAAGTTGTCGATCTGATAATGACAAAGCTTACCTCGGTTATATCGCTAGATCAGGTCTCCACTTGCTTAGAGGATAGCGAAACGCTAGGTTAATCGCCCTTTTATTCTGTCAGGCCCATGTCAGCATCCAAATCACAGCCACAAACCTATCTCGACCGCGCCGCTATGTGGCTGTCGGGTTTGTGTTTAGTGCATTGTCTGGCATTACCGTTGGCCGTGCTATTGACGCCAACCTTGAGCCAATGGCTCGAAGCTACGGAAACCACAACCCATTGGATACTTTTCGGTATCGCTATACCGATTAGCGTGATCGCTCTGGTACAAGGCTATCGGCGCCTGCGTAGCGTAAAGACGCTATTACTTGGCGGCATCGGATTGCTATTGATGCTGGTTGCCGTGAGCCATGTTTTTGGTCGCGAAATGGAAGTTCTACTTACCGTCATCGGTGTGACTGCAGTGCTGTTTGCGCATCTACGTAACCTCCTAGGACATCAAGCACTTCACGCCAACACCGAACCTACGCATTAACTCTTTGGAGCCCCTATGAGATACGACAATATCCTTCAGACTATTGGTAATACACCCGTAGTTAGACTGAATCGCATCGCACCTGATCATGTCGACATGTTCGTTAAGGTGGAATCCTTTAACCCCATGGCATCGGTAAAAGACCGGCTAGCTTACGCGATCATTAAAGATGCGCGAGACAGTGGTGCGTTGCAGCCCGGCCAAACCGTGATTGAAGCCACGTCTGGCAACACGGGAATCGCATTAGCAATGGTTTGCGCCGTACTCGGGCACCCATTTGTTGCCACCATGGTAGAGACATTCTCTATTGAAAGACGCAAAGTCATGCGCGCCTTAGGCGCCAAGGTCATCCTGACCCCCGCGGCAGAACGTGGCACCGGCATGGTCCGCAAAGCCGAAGAGTTAGCCGAGCAACACGGCTGGTTCCTGGCACGACAGTTTCAGAACCCAGCAAACCCGGCCTATCATGCAAGCACCACCGGGCCAGAGATCTTGCGCGACTTCGCTGGGGACAAGCTCGACTACTGGGTAACCGGCTGGGGTACCGGCGGCACGTTGTCTGGTGCTGGTCGAACCCTAAAAGCAGCGCGCCCCGACCTGAAGATTATTGCTGCCGAGCCCGAGCAAGCGGCACTGTTATCTGGTGGAGATTGGTCACCACACAAAATCCAGGGCTGGACACCTGATTTTATCCCCGACGTTCTCGATCGCGACATCGCTGATCAAATTGTCCCGGTAAATGAAGATGAATCGATGCAATGTGCGATTCGGCTTGGTCAGGAAGAGGGCATATTCGTCGGCATCTCAGCGGGCGGTACACTCAATGCAGCTTTGAAAATTGCCGAACAAGCTGAACCAGGCAGCGTGATTTTGACCATGCTCGCGGATACCGCTGAGCGTTATCTTTCCACACCCTTGTTCGCCGGTATCAACGAAGGATCGGACGACGATTGGCTTGCAAGCCTGTAGGCGACGTTAACGCAACAATTGCGGGTAATCGAGTTCCGCGCCCCAGTGCACTTGGGCGACACTCGCATAGCGCGATTCATTGACGAAGCCATGGTGCCGGAGCGTCTCCATATCGCGGCCAATACGCTCCAGCGTTTCGCCCTTGGTCACCGTAGTAGTGGCAGCAATGTCGGCCCCGTGGCGAACGGCCTCGGCGCTGGCTTGCACAGCATGGGTACCCGCTAGGTAAAGATCCGCGCGGTCGATATCACCGGCATCATTACCCGCCTGCGCATGCATCCATGTTTGCTCTAAGCCCTGAAAAAACAAAAGTCGCGCCGAGCGGTGTAAGGCCAACGCCTTGCCAAAGTGCATTTGCGCGATGGTGCGCTCGCGTAACTTGCCAGCACTACCGCCGGGCGTTTTATCGCCCACCATTGCCGCGACTAAGTCGAGACTGCGGGCAGCCAAGCTCAGAGCGACCGGGACGTATGTAGCAAAGACGATTCTTGACGGACAACGGTATAGCGTGCCCTGATAATGCGCATTGGCCCCAGCGTCGGGGTTAGGAATTACCACCTGCAATGCCGGCACCGCTAAGTCCTTTACCAGCACATCACTGCTGCCAGAGCCACGCATGCCCAATGTGTCCCAATTTTGTTCTATGGAACATTGCGCTAATGGCATCACTGCCATTGCAGGAGTCTTGTCGATTAATACTGGCGACAGCAGCCAGGTCGCATGATCACAGCCACTAACAAAGCGCTGCCGACCATTAATGACATACCCGCCATCACATGGCACAGCCTGCAAAGGTGTGTGGCCACTGGCCGCCACCAGCGTATCTGGATCATCCGCCCATAGCTGCTCGACTAAACCCTGGGGCCATTGCGCCGCCATTAATCGAGCGGCATTAAAGACCATGACATGCCACGCTGCTGCGGTATCAGCGCCTGCCAGCTTTTCACAAGCCAAGGCACAGGTCACTGGATCAACTTCAAGCCCACCGAGAGAACTGGGCAAGAACAATCGGGGCACTTGAGCGTCAATCAGCGCCTGAAACGCTGCATCATGCAAACGGCAGTGTTGCTCGGCCCAGCTCGCATGCTGCTCGATGGTTCCGCATGCCGAGTCGATGCGTGTCAAAACCTCAGCCCGATCAAATGTCATTGCCCCTCCTCGTCACAACTAAGTTGCTTAAAACGCTCCCAATAAAGGTCATCTCGCCCTCAACAAAGTGAAGAAATTATGGATTGCGTTCCTCTAACACGCTGACGCATAACATAATTTTTTTGCGCCGCCGCAAAAACGCATTTGCCCTCTTCTTTTTGTAATACATCTTCCGTATTCTTTGAACCCTCACTAGCCGCAGCTGTATGCATATACAGTGCTAATTTCCTCGGCAGGGCGATTACACGGCATGCAGTTCGGCTAGCTGAGGCCAACCTCTCAACTGCTCCCGCAACAGCTCATTCACCCTAATTTGCATGGCCGTGATCGGGCACGAGCAGATCAGTCTTCAGCCGGTAGCGGTGGCAATACTTCGGGCCAAGGAAATTGAGCATCTGCGACCGCAATAAATTCGGGATTCAAGATGCTCTCTTTGCTGTTGTAGCTGAGTGCGGAGCCGTCACCGCAAAACACCCGACCGCCGGCCGCGCACAGCACCGCCTGAGCAGCGCCAATATCCCACTCACTTGTGGGCCCCAAGCGGGGATATATGTCGGCCTCACCAGCGGCGAGTGCGCACAACTTTAGCGAGCTGCCCACGGGTCTTCGCTGCATTGCCGGAAATTGTTCACCAATCATTTCCAAGTAGCGCTCTAAACGCGCACCACCGTGATTGCGGCTCGCAACCACAGTCAATTCGGCAACCTGTTCAAGGCGTTGTTTACCCTGCAGAGACGAGCGCACTCCCTGAGCATTCTCAACCCACGCGTCACCCGCGGGAACATTGCCAAAATAAATCTGGTCTTGAACAGGTACTCCCACCCAACCAAGCACCGGCGCATGGTTCTCTATCAAGGCTATGTTCACGGTAAACTCACCATTACGGTTAACAAACTCCTTGGTTCCGTCTAACGGATCTACCAGCCAGTAGCGCAACCAACCGCTGCGTTCGCTAAATTCCGGCAGTGCTGATTCCTCTGAGATAATAGGAATATCCGGTGCCAAGCGCTGCAGGCCTTCCGCAATAACGGCATGGGCAGCAAGATCTGCCTGGGTCAATGGCGATGCGTCTTGTTTTGTTTCCACCGCAAAGTCTGAGTTGTAGACCCGTAAAATTTCCTCCCCGGCACGACGCACGATGTCCATTAATGTTGAATTGTGCTCATCTGCAAGCGCCATAGTCGTTGGGCTGTTCATAATCAGTTATCTCGTTTTGTTGATTCTTCCGCCGCATCCAGCAGCTGCGAAAATAACGGTCGGCACAATACTAGGGCCGCAATTGCCCGAGCTTCGCAAAACTCCTCGCTGCTCAATAGTTCATCTAGCCGCTGTAGTGGCCAGGGCACCAGTTCAATGGGTTCAGGTTCGTCGCCTTGCAACTGTTTGGGATAAAGATCGGTGGCAAAAACAACGTTAATAGCAAATCCCATGTGGCCGGGAGCCAAAGTCAGGCGCTTTATAAACTCGGCACGTTCGGCGGCAAAGCCCACTTCTTCAGCTAATTCCCGACTGGCCGCCGCTTCTAGGCTTTCTTCAGGCTCAACCAAGCCTTTCGGCAACGTCAGCTGCATCTCATGAAAACCAGCAGCATATTCGCGGATCAACAGCAGTTCGTTTTGCGCATTCACCGCAACCACAATGACACCCTCCGCACCACCGGCCG
>Ga0163109_10001524_pt1 | contig 18280 bp, 8 predicted proteins | sample CRUFie1St13metaG_FD_108704 | JGI IMG/M metagenome (GOLD analysis project Ga0163109, IMG submission 108704) | Marine microbial communities from the Costa Rica Dome - CRUD Field 142mm St13 metaG | ecosystem: Environmental > Aquatic > Marine > Oceanic > Photic zone | place: Costa Rica: the Eastern... | reverse complement strand
GAAGAAGAACAAGACGAAGTTCAAAATGATAACAAAGAAGAACAAGACGAAGTTCAAAATGATAAGAAAGAAAAACCAACCTTTTTTTCCAATAATGACTTCACTGATTATTCTAAAGAGGAAGAGGAAGAGGAAGAGGAAGAGGAAGAGTCATTAAAAGAACCAGTTAAAAAAAATATATCACCACCACCTCAACCATCTGTATTATCCAATCAAAATGTTCCGGAAAATAAAGAAGAACAAGAAGAAGAAGAAGAAAGTGATAATAACCCAGGAGTAGTAGAACAAAGTGATGACGAATCAGAAGATCTAGAAGCAGATGCTAATAGTAATGGTTATAACAGTTTTAATAATCAACAGGGAGGTGGAGAACCTGTAAAACTCTCTGGCCAAGGGCGTTTGTTATCAAATCGTTTGAAACAATATCAACCTAACCTTTTTACACCACAAGGTGAAAAAAAGGGCGATGGTTATTTATCATATGCCAGGGCGTGCCAAACAGCACAAAAAAGACAGCCTGTAATTATTACTGAAGAAGAAAAGAACGAAATTGATGAAAAATATCCAGGGTCGTATGATAAAATCATTAAATATGGTTCAAATCCCAAAAAAGAGCAATTTTACTACCTGTGTCCTAAATATTGGAATTTTAAAGAATGGGCTCCAGTGAAAGAGGAAGATGTTGATCCCGACCTTTTGATTCCTGAAGGCACTAAAGAAGTAGATTTAGACAAGGGTAAACATATTTATCAAATAACTGACGACAAAACAATACCAGGATTTATGGAGACCGAAAGTCAAAAATTTGGATATTATCGTCCTTGTTGTTTTGGTATGGCAGATGGAACAGAACATAAAGAACGTGTGAAGCTTGCAGAAGAGCAAATGAGAATGTTAGAAGATTCAAATATTGATGATGATGAAGATTTGAAAAAATTTCTTAAGAATAAAAAACCACAAAATAAACAAACAATCCATCAATATCAAAAAGACGGAAGGGGTAAACTATCAATCGGTAGATTTGGAAGCCTTCCGTTATCTATCGAAGCCTTTTTAGGAATGAGTCACCAATCAGATAAATGTTTTAATAAAAAGGGGGTTTGTTTGTTAAGAGCTGGAATCAGAAATGACGAAAAAAAGTCTTTCTTGTTTACGTTGGCGTATTTAATGAATCCTGAAAACAATAAAGACCCCCTCGGATTTGTTATCAAGAAAATTAAAGAAAAAGTTACAATTGATAACATATTGAACTTTCATAACGGCAATATACCTTCTATTTTTTACAATAAAAATAGTTCTTTAATTAACACATCAAAATATCGCAAGTTCAAAATAACTGTAAAATATAAAAATGCGGGAATGCACGACAAACTACAAAAATTAATAAATGGATATGAAAATTTTATAAATTATCTAGAAGACCCTAATGAAAAGGTTGATTATTATTATTTATGGGATATTATTTCATCTGGTATTTTGTTTTCAAAAGACAAAAAATCACACATTAATTTAATTATTTTGAAAAATAATAACGATGATATTACAAATAACGTGAGTATTATATGTCCATCGTCTTCGCATTCTAATTTTAGTTACAATGAACATAACGGAACAGTCATAATATATCAAAATTTTAATAAATTTGAACCTATAATAATGACAAAAAAAATATCTAGTAAATCACTCCCTGAAATAAAAACAATTTTCGAATCCAAAGATATAAAAGAACACTTTGGAATGCATATGTTTGGAATTATGCAAACTATTATGGCGAATATTTCAAGAAAATGTTCTTTGAGCGAAAAAGACAAAACTATAAATTACGAATACCAAGATAATATTTCATTTAAAGAACTAATAAATATTTATGATATCATGTCCAAATACAATATTCATACACAAATTATGAATTTTGATGATAAAATTATTGCGGTTCTTGCGTCAGATAAAGAATCAGATGATGAAAAATTCTATGTTCCGATTAAACCATCTCCTCGTCACGAAGAATATGAATTTGTAATTATTAATGACACATATTGGCGAAATTATGCGAAAACAAAACAATTTCTTTTAAAATTTTACAATGATTCAAATAAACAGGTACAGTGTTTGCCTATATTTAAAATAACAGAAAATGGAATGGTGGTTGGATTGTTAACTTCAAGTAATCAGTTTGTGAAAATAGATCCTCCAGAAGAAATTCGTAATGTTCAAGATGAAATACCTGAATATTACAGCCCTCAATATAACGGATATGTATATTCTGATGTAGATAAAATCCTCAGTCAGCACGGCGAAATAGACAAAACACGTGAGGAACTTACTAAATCTTTGATGATAGAAGCCGAATTGTATAATACTTATGTTAATACTATGAAGCATTTATTATCAGAAAATCTAAATAAGAAACAAGCAATAAGAGAAATATTGAAAAACGAAAATTTTGAAAAAGGATATGAAGAGCTATATGCTATTTTAGAAGGAATAACAGAAGAAAATTTTATTTTTGTTCTAGACAAAGATGATATGTTTTTGGGATTAGAACAAATAAATTTGTGTCATGTAGTAGAAGAAGGAAATGCAGAATATTGCGAAACAGAAGAAGAAATTACAAAAATGCTTATACCAGAAACTAATTTATATACAAAAGAAGACAATAAGACAAAATATATATCATCTCTTACATTTGATTTATTGAAAAATGAAATTGTTAGATATAATGTTCTTGACTCGCTTCTTAATGTATTTAATTTCCAGGTTTCTTATACCATTACAAAGACCGAAATAATTCTTTTGGAAAAGTTTTTATTGAAATATTTTGAAAAACTTGGTGATAAAAAAAGTAAATACGCTTTGCAAGATGTATTTGAAGATATGAAACCACAAGATGTAATAAATTATTTGGAAATACAAGATTTTGAGTTTAATGATAAAAATAACGTAATCCAAGGCATAGAAGAAGAAGAAGAAAAAGCAGACGAAGAAAAAAGACAAAAAGCAGACGAAGAAGTAGACGAAGAAAAAGGACAAAAAGCAGACGAAGAACCAGAAGAAGAAGAAGGACAAAAAGCAGACGAAGAAGCAGAAGAAGAAGAAGGACAAAAAGCACACGAAGAAGCAGAAGAAGAAGGACAAAAAGCACACGAAGAAGATGAAAAACCAGATGAAACAGTTGAAGAAGATGAAGAAGAAGAAGAAGAAGAAAAAAAAAGAGAAAAATCAGACGAAGAAGATGAAAAACCAGATGAAACAGTTGAAGAAGTTGAAGAAGATGAAAAAGATGAAGAAGAAAAAGAAGAAGATGAAGAAGATGAAGAAGATGAAGAAGATGAAGAAGATGAAGAAGATGAAGAAGAATATGAAGGACAAGATTTTCCAATGAGTATAGCTAGAAATATTGAATATGATCAAAATGGTGACCCTATTGGAACAGAAGAAACCAAAGAATATGAAGAAGATTTCAACAAAAAAAATTTTTTACCTGTATTTGATAAATCCGAACTTAACGAAAAATCAAAAGAACATGAACAAAACAGAAATATGCATAAAATAAGCGAAATGTATGAAGAAGCGAATCGTCTTTCAGAAAATAATATGAAACGATTAAATAAATTAGAAAAAGAACCTGAAGAAGAATTGTCGGTAGCACCAGCAGAAGTGGAACCATTAGCCGCAGCAGAAGAATCGAATAGTAATTCAGGAATTGAATACAGTATGAATAAATTACCAATTAAAAATACAATTATTAGATTACCAAAAAAAACAAACAAGATAAAATTAAAAATTAAAGAAGGAATTGAAAATACTATCAATAATGTTTCATACGACGGACCAACAAAAGAGGAGAAAGACGAACTATATAAAAGTTTCTATCACAGTCAATGTGTAAAACCAAAATATCTTACAGAATACTGGAGAAGTATTTTTCCACAAAGAACTAAATGGCTTGTATTTGACAAACAAATAAATAAATGCAATTTCAATATACTGATTTTTATATTAAAATCACACAATTTTAAACAATTTGAAAATGTAACTATTGACACAATAAAAAGGAATCTAATTAATTATTATAATCAATTGGTATTCAATTGTAAAATTCCTAGTTCCAGACAAAAGGAAAAAAGATGTGTGCAAATGTTAGAGAGAAAATGGCGTAAAGAAGGGAAAGGATTTATTGACTTGAAAAAGACGCCTATAGATACAATAATTAATAATGAAAGTTATGTAATAACAGTTATAGATATAATGATATATTCATACATGAACCATATACCTATTGTGGTATATTATGAAAGTAAGGGTGTTGTAAAATTGTCAAATTATGAAAAAAATAACACCAAAGGTTTTTATTATTTTGTGTATTATTCGTCTAGAACAAATGATTTGTATCTTACTACGAGGGCAAATTCATTACGGTTTGAATTAGAAAATCTTGGTTCTAAGATAACAACCCCTTTAAAAGAAAAATCTTTCAAAAATTTCCATTCCTATTTATTCAGTGCATTTTAACAGTATATTGGGTATAATTATTCATACGAATTTTTGTTAATCTCTTTTTACAATCTTCAATATATTCTTCATATATTTCATAATTTTCATCTCCTCGGTAATTAATAATTTTTAATGCAAGAAAAAACGATAATCCAATATTACTTAAATTGTAAAGTTTAAAATAATCGCTCTTTCCAATAATTTGATAATGATTGTAATATTCCAACATCTTGTCAATATACTTTAATTTTATTTCAGATGAAAGGCGAGAATATTTATATTTCATCATATCTATGAATAGATTTATATGGTAATGATTGTATATCTGTTTTTTTGATAGATTGCTGTGAAAATACAAATAAAAATATTTTGGAATTCGTTCGTTATTCATCAATATAAAATAAATATTTATTACATTGAAATAACTGAAATTTTTATTTGTGTACGGATTCTTTATATTTAAAATAATAGGAAGATAATCATTTACTTGTTTGAATGCCGAGCTAACAATATTATACATTTCAAAAAAATCAAAATTATACTTTGAACCGTCTTCAATAAGCTGTATGTGGTGTTGTTTGACAGGTTCGCCGTATAAATTGAAATTATTTTTAGGTTTTTTATATTTCATATTAAGAATATGTTTTAATTTGAATAGCCCCAAATTAAATTTTTGTATTTCCATAAATAACTTTTTGCGTTTTATGATAAATGTGCTATTTTCATCATAAAACAACTCATTGCAAATATATTTTTTGTAGTAAAAAACATTTTTTTCTGTATGTTGATTTAATTCGTGAATTATCAAATATAATTCATAGTCTATATTATTGTTAAAATAAAAATTAATCATTTTGAAACCATTATTGCCATCATCGTGTAGTAAATGATTATATTTGTATGCAATGAATATTTTATTATTATTAAGCATATGTGTATATACTTTAAAAAGTTCTTTTATATATTTAAAATTTATTAATTATTGTGCGTACGCGAAAATATTTATTGTATTTTCAAAAGTTGTTTTATATATTCAAATCGTAATCGTTATTTATTATTTTATTTTTGGATGTTGTATTCATGGTAGTCGCCGTTTTAAGATTTTCAATAGAACACATATTTTCAATTTTACCGCTCTTTTGTTCTTCTAAATTCATAATTTCTTCGGGTTCCATAAATTCGTCACCATATAATTTGTCATCTTCTTGAATAACATTTTTGCCATAATTTAACTCTTCATTATTTTTCTTCAAGAGTTCATTATCAATATGAACTTGAAAACACGATGTTCCATAATATCCTTCTTGTCCACACATAACGTTTGCAGATACACCACGCATATTATCTAATTCGCCGTGACGTGCAGCTCGCAAAAACATTTCGGTTGTCTCTTCAAACGATGCTTTGGCAATAGGTCCAATGTCATCCTTATTGATTCCGTGACGAAAGATGCTTACCATTTTATGATTACAAGTCATCCGATCACAAAGCAAATGAATGTGGTGATGATTAATATATGTGCTGTCAAATTCCATAACTTCTAAAATCTCGTTAAATAGGCACTTACGCGCAGCTTCAATACCAAGTATATTTTTCATTTCAATAACATCATTTGAGAATGTTTTTTTTCGGTCAATATAATTAAGTTTAAGAATATCGCTAAGATTTGTCCCAACAGTGTCAAGAACATAAATTTCCTTCTTGTCAAAATCGCCTGTTTCGCTGTTCCGAATTTTATAATTGTTTATTTTTCTCAAGTTGACCTTTTCAATATTTTTAGTTCCTCTGATTACAAGTTCGTTTAATATTTTATCCATGTATGTTTTTACGTAGTGAATATAGTCTTCTTCCATGAATATATCCTTCTTTTTTAATCCACTTTTACTATCAATGTTGATCCGAATTCTAAAAATTATTTTATCGTCACTGTTATAATCTGTATAAAAGCACATAATATTATTTGAATTTCCTTGAAGGGACGGACATTCCGTTTTCAATATGTAATGAATATCTTCATTTGTTATGTTCATATCAAACATTTTAGTTTCATTTAATTCTAAACGAATGATCCAATTGTTGATTTCCTCAGATTCTTCTGTTTCTTTGTCAGGTTCTTCTTCACCATAACATTTGCGAATAATATCCGAAAATTCTACATAATCTTTCATAATCTGATCGTCTTCATCGATTAAGGTTTCAAACTCATTTGGTTCATAATATATTTCTGCCTTTTTCACAATATCAATAAGTCTAGTATGTTCTATTTTAGCAGCAATTTCATAAGATTTATTAATATCCGTGCTGATAGCATCATTCAAATAGATTGTCAAAGACGGGTTCTTGGGATTTTTTGTCAAAGTTAATAATTCTTCTATGCGCGGAACACCTCTGGTGACATTTGATTTACTAGCAACTCCTGCAAAGTGAAATGTATTCAGTGTCATTTGAGTGGTCGGTTCGCCAATACTTTGCGCACCCACCATACCAACCATTTCACCCGGATTTACAAGTGATTGTTTGTAAGTATTAATAATGGTTTCACAAAGAAATACGATAGCATCTCTATTGTATTTATTATTATGAATTAAATTATACGGATTCATATAATATGTATACGCTATCTTGAATTTTTCACACGGTTTGAACATTTGCTTCAAGACATCATATTTTCTCTCTATAATAGCGTAAGCTTCAAGAGGGGTAATGTTAGATAGAGAATCAACTTTAAGGTGAAAGTGATTCTTGACTCTCTCAATTGCATTGGTAAAATGAATTGGTAAATATATTTTTTTTTCGTCTTCGCAATTATAAATTTTAGTAATCATTGCATCTCTTTTATCCAATAAATAATTGATATCATTCAAACATTTTTCTTTAAGTTCTTCTTTCTGGTCTTTGAATCTTGATAGCGTTCTACTGTCATAGATTAATTTAAGATGTGTATTTTTACGAGGCTGCTTGATATTAACATCATCAAATTTATTTATAAATTCATAGCTGTAATTTTGATAAATATCAATAATTTTTTGTTCAACCAATTCAAATTGCGTAGATTCTATTAATGTTGTATCCCAGTTTGTACCTCCATATGAAAACTGGATAACTTTGTTTTTGTTATTTCTAATTGTAAAATCGTACATAACTTGAATATCTTCCATTCCTTTGATAAGACGTCGCTGAATATATCCCGTTGTGCTTGTTTTAACTGCCGTATCAATTAAACCGACCCTACCACCCATTGCGTGGAAGAATAATTCATCAGGCTCTAATCCGTTAATAAATGATGATTCAACAAAACCACGAGATTTTGGCGTATCGTCAAATTGTTTGAAATGTGGCAATGTGCGGTTTGTATATCCATACGGAATTCGTTTACCATCAACGTTTTGTTGACCCAAACAAGAAATCATCTGCGAAATATTTAATTCATTACCTTTTGAACCACTTGTGACAATGGAGACAAATCTGTTTTCTTTGTCTAGTGAAGTGATACCTGTTTTACCTGCATCATTTGATGCTTTATTCAGAATATTGTTTACTTGAGTTTCAAATTCCTCTAAATTTGATTTTCCCGTTTTGTTTTCAAATATTCCAAGGTGAATTTGATCAATCAAATTAGACACTTCTGTTTTTTTATTCTGAATAATATCATTAATTTTTAGTTTGGTTTCTTCGTCTGCAATAAGATCACTAATTCCAACACTAAACCCAGTTGTTTTCATATATTCAGTAATAATTGCTTGCAAATTATCAATATAATCTTTGCATGCTTCAGAACCAAAATCCTTCCTAATACGATGTATAATACCTTTACTTGAACTACCAAATACGCCTTTATCGTGTTGTCCGCGGATGATTTTTCCATCATTAATTTCCAAAACACGGTTTGAAGTTTCATAATTTTCAGTTTCGGTAAAGAGACCTGTTTTGTATTTTAAACTGATATTTGGTATAATTTCGCTGAGAATATCAAAGTTTGAATAATTTTCCTTGTTATTGTCATTGTCATTGTTCACCAATGAACACGTATTAAAACAATTTGTCTTTACAAGCAAATTCATAGCTTGTTTTTTTGTAAATGATATATTTTCTCTCGTGTAAAGGAAACTACCGATCATAGAATCTTGAAAGATTCCAATAATAGGTTTATTGTTTCCTGGGCTAATAATATGATTCGGAATATTTGCCAAATATTTTAATTCGCACTCAGCTTCATCGTTTTGAGGCATGTGCATATTCATCTCATCTCCATCAAAATCAGCATTATATGGTTTGGTATCTGCAACATTCATTCGAAACGTATCTCCAGCTTCCATGACTCTTACAATATGTGCCATCATTGACATCCGATGAAGAGTCGGCTGACGATTAAATAATACAATATCGCCATCCAACATATGACGATGAACAATATCGCCGATTTCTATTTTGATATTTTCCCGGTCAATGTATCCTAACGAAATTGTGACGCCATTTGATTTTTCAATCAGTTTAGCACCAGGATATTTACGGGGACCGTTTTTCACCAAATAACTTAAATATTTATAATTGAATCCTTGTACCTTAACTGGCTTTGTAATATTTTTGGCAATTTTCATTGGCACACCCAGTTCAGAAATGGACAATTCTGGGTCGGGAGTAATAACTGAACGGGCACTAAAATCAACACGTTTTCCCATCAAATTACCGCGAACGCGTCCCTGTTTTCCTTTGTGGCGTTCACTAATTGATTTCAATGCTCGTCCAGACCGCTGAGTAACTGGAGAAGCTCCTGAAATATTATTGTCCACCATAGTCGCAATATAGTATTGCAAAACTTGTATCCAATCATCAATGTTTTTTTGATTGTCTTTTTCACTACTTTGAATTAAGTCTTTGATTTTATTATTAATTTTTATAATATTGATAATAATGTGTGTAAGGTCATCTTCGCTTCTCTGTTGAGCGTCGTGCTTTACAGATGGACGAACTGCTGGTGGAGGAACAGCAAATGTTTTACAAATCATCCATTCAGGGCGTGACCAAATATTAGAAAATCCCATAAAATTAACATCTTCATCACTGATTTTCTTGAGAATACTAATTGCCATTTCGGGAGTAATTTTCATTGTATAACTTTCTCCTACACCTACATTTGAAGTAGTCCACTCTGAAACAACGGAAGCAAATCCTTCGCGTTTAATCTTGGTTGCTCTCATACACCCACATCCATTATCGGTTTCATCACCACAACGCTTCAATTGTGGATTTTTACAAAGTTCCTGAATTTTATTCCATCTTTTTTCGGATGGATATTTTGTTAATGACTTGTATGTTTTTTTAGAAATCAACAATTTACCACATTTATTGCATACACATTTAAGAATATCAACCACGGTATCTAAATATTGAATATAAAATACTGGTTTACTAAGTTTCACATGACCAAAATATCCAGGACTATCAATATAATTCATAGAGTCTGTGGGGCAAATCATACCAGGTTCAGAAACCCCCATTCGGGGATCAAATAATCCACCAATTTTGGGTTTAACTCCTACATATGTTTCTTTATTTGTTACCTCTACGACAGAATACTTTTCAATTTCCTCTGGACTAAAAAGACTAAATTGGATTCCGATAATTTTGGATGGATTATTTAAAGAAGAGTTATCCATGTCTGTTTTATTATAACTTAGGATATTTATATTATTTATTTTCAATTTTATTTTATAATCGCCTGAACTCTTTTTCCGAAATCAAAAATAAAATTGATTTCATTTAGATTTAAATATCTGTTTGTATTAAGTATAAAATTAAAGATGCCAAAAAACAAAAAAAAATCATCCTCCAAGCACAATGGAGACGATTCTTCTTCTGATTCTGATGGAGAAGAGGAAAATTTTGTGTTGAATCCCAAAGAATATAATCAATTACTGCAACAATTGTTTCCTTCTGAATATATCTCAAATAAAAATAAAAAAACAAAAGATAAAAAAAAGAAGAATGTTAAATCTGTTTCTAAAAAATACAGGAATTTGGAACAAATGACTTCAAAAAAGGGGGACGATATGGAATTTGTGTTTACTATTTTGCCACCATCAAAAAAGAAGGGTAAGAGGCGTAAAGAAGAAAGTGAAAGTGAAAGTGAAGAAGAAAGCGAATATGAAACAGACAGTGAGGAAGAAGAAGAGGAAGATAGTGATTATGAAACAGAAAGTGAGGAAGAAGAGGAGGAAGATAGTGATTATGAAACAGAAAGTGAGGAAGATGAGGAAGAAGAGGAAGAGGAATACGAAGAGGAGGAGGAGGAGGAAGAAGAGGAAGAAGAGGAAGAAGAGGAAGAAGATGAAGAGGAAGAAGAGACTGAAACCGATGAAACTAATTCAGAAAAAAGTTCAAAATATGAAAAAAGATGTAAAAAAAATAAAGGGAAACCTTTGCTGAGCGAAAATGAATTTTATGAAATTGCCTCTAAGTTTATTTCTGAACTTAAAAACAGTCATAAAATCAAAAATAAAAAGGTAGAAAAGGAAGTCAAGAAGTTTGAGAGCGAAGTTCTTAAAAAGAAGAAAAAGAATGAAAAATCATCAAAGAAGAAAAATCTAAAAAAATATATGAAACTTATTTCAAATAAACAGACGATTAATGATATAAAGTTTTTCAAACAGTCTCTTTCTTGTAGTGAACAAGAAAAAATGATTCAAAGCCTTGAAAATGTCAGTAAATTGACTAATATAACAAAGCCATATCGTATTCAGTTACTTGAATCTCAGCATATTCCAGATAAGTTTAAAGCAATTGCTATGAAAAAAATAAATGCTATGAAAGTAATTGCCGAAGGTGGTGGAGAATATCATAAACTTAAATGTTGGGTTGATACATTTATGCGAATTCCATTTGGAGAAATTAGAACATTGCCGATTAGTAAGGAAAATACTAAAGAAGAGATTAAAGAATATATAAATTCAAGTCAAAAAATTCTGGACGATGCCGTTTATGGTATGAAAGATGCTAAAGTCCAATTCATGCAAATGGTGGCTCAGTGGATTGCAAATCCCAACTCTATTGGTAATTCGATTGCGATTAAAGGACCAATGGGAACTGGTAAGACGACTCTTATAAAAGAAGGTGTTAGCAAGCTATTGAATCGTGAATTTGCGTTTATTGCTCTTGGTGGAGCAACTGATAGCAGTTTTTTGGAGGGTCATTCTTATACGTATGAGGGAAGTACATACGGAAAGATTATTGATATTTTGATTCAATGTAAATCTTCAAATCCTGTAATTTATTTTGATGAATTGGATAAAGTTAGTGATACTCCGAGAGGTGAAGAAATAATTGGTATTTTGACCCATCTAACTGATACAACACAAAATGACAAATTTCACGATAAGTATTTTTCTGAGATAGATTTTGATCTTAGTAAATGTCTATTCATTTTCAGCTACAACGATGAAAGTAAAGTAAATCCTATTTTGAAGGATCGTATGTATAATATAGAGACAAAAGGATATGGTGTTAAAGAAAAGATTGTTATAAGTAACAATTATTTGATTCCTAAATTATCTAAAGAACTAAATATGGAAAAAGAAAATATTGTTATTGATGATGATATTATTAAATATTTGGTTGAAAAGTTTACAGGCGAAGAAAAAGGAGTTCGTAATTTGAAAAGATGTCTGGAGGTTATATATTCAAAACTGAACTTGTATTATATGATGGGTAATGGTTCAAAACTGTTTGATGAAGATATTATTGAGAATATTGAGTTTCCATATAAACTAACTAAGGAAATTGTAAACAAAATAGTTAATATTAATGAAAAGAGTTTATCTCATCTAAATATGTATTTGTAAATTAAGATTATCGTCTTTATTATCTAAAACTATTGATATTATTGATATAATATAAAAATCAAAATAAATACAAAAATAATATTTTTTATATGATATTACCGAGTTATCATATAAAAAATAAAATACTTGCTGGTATTGTTGCACCACATGGAATAACCGATTTGATTCATGCGTCTCAAAATAATAAAACCCAAGAGTTGTTATCTATGAATGCAGTTTGTGTTTTGACGTCTCTTGGATTTTCGCAAAATGACATTTCAATAGATGTGTTAAATATTGTATTTATTGGAACTTCAGTAATACATTTCCGCCATGATTTTCCAGTTTTGTACAAAAAAAATTATCAAGAATTACAAAAGATTGTTTTGTCTTTTATTTCTATAATCACATTTGTAATAAATCATAATTTGTTTTTTTATTATATGTGTCTTATTCATGTTCCTAAACACTATTATTTCAATCGTAAGATAATAAACAAAAACAGATTGGTTAATTTGTCTTTTATTTTCTCATTTACTTTATTATTATTTATGCTTGGTGCATACGATATTGCATTTAACCTATCTTTGTATCCTTTATATAAAGGTATCGTTATTAGTCATGTATTTTATCAAGAAGCATATGTGCACAATAGTTTATTTGATTAACAACAACATTTGTTTCCACCTCGTGACGAAATGATTGTATTTTCGTTTTGTGTGTCGCATAAACAGCCCGTCGAAGATGTATATTCATGAGGACAACATTCCGGTGCAAATTTACTAGTTCCTAATATATCAATATCTCCAATTTTAGTATTTTCAGTGTTTTCGTATACAGTATGCGACATAAAATATTCCATATTGATTTTGGTTAGATGCATAGAAATAGATACTATGATTGCTAAACAAAGAAGAATAAATAATAACTTCATTAAGCCAGACATCTTAATGTTTCGTATATATTTTTATTATAATTTATTATTTCCAAAATGTTGCTTGATAGCGTTGTTTAAATTTATTGCTTCTTGTTCATAAAATTCTCCTTTTGTAATATTATTACACGAAAGATCAGTACTATTATATTTACAGTATAAATTTGAATTACAATTCTGTTCATTTTCACTTCCACTTCCGTGATATATATTACAACTAACATCAGTATTTAATACTTCATTCACTGTACCATCTTTTTCTGCTAATTTATATTTGAATACAAATCTTGACATTGCGTATGTAAGATAACTAAGAGCGTATTCTTCAATATCGAATATAATATCTTTGAGTTTGTTAATTTCTTTCTGCAATTGACCCGTTGATCCCATGTTTTCAATCTTTTCTAATTGCAATATAAATTTATTATTTTCCCTTTGCACTTTTTTTCGTAACTCTAAAGCTTGTTTTGCTGTTATTTTATTTGTGGTGTTTACTATATTATTAACTTTTAATAAATGTTCTGAAGAATTTTTTTCTAGGAATTTAGAAAAGCGATTGTCTTTTTTGTTGTTAAATCTGATAATACAATCTTGAAAATTATCAGCAGTAGATTGATATTTATTTGAATTTGGATTTTCTTTGATGTATCCTGAATAAAGTATATATTTTGGATTACATTTTTGTATTTCCCAATTATCAATATCAATGCTAATAAAAATGCGAGTGTATAATATTATAATAATTATTAATCCAATTAAACTAAAAAAAAAACTTAGAATAAAGCTTGAATCATTCATTTTTATTGTTCTTATATTTTATATGTTTTTTAAATTGTTGTAAACAAGTAATTAAATATATTTTACAACTCTAATTTAGTCAATAGATTATTGGAAGGGTTTTTGAATTGTGTAAAAGCCTTATTTACTTGTTCAGTGAGTTGCGCAATTTTTATTTTTAAATCATTTATAACTGTTTTGTTACCTACATTTTCAGTTTCTAATTTATCTATTTCATATGCAGTATTTCCTATAAGAACATCGGTTGCTAATTTGTCTTCTGACGAATTACTTGTAAGTTTATTAATATTATTTTCCAAATTCTTATCAAGTTTTTCATTATGTTCTTCAATTCGCCTTTCTACATCATCTGATACAGAATATTGCATACATTTTTCAAAATAACTATTTGATTTATCGCTATCAAAAATGCCTGAAATAACCATGTCTAAAGGATTACAAGTTACACTGCTCCAATTCTTCTTTCGTTGTAATTCGCCTGAAATATAAGATAAATATACATAAAATATTAAAAATATAAACAATACCATATTACGATTACCCACATAATCTTTGTCTGCCATAATATAAAATAGATTTATAAAAAATATATAGAACGATGACTATATACTATATAAGTCTTTATTTATATATAACCATGCGCATGATTGATGAATACTTTGAAAAAGACAAATATTACAAGCGTAAATATGGTAAAAGAACATTCTTGCTTTACCAAGTAGGGTCATTTTTTGAAGTGTATGGTATAAAAAATGACGTTTCAAGTATGGAGAATATTGAAGCATATTCTGAAATATGCGGGTTAGCTATTGCAAATAAACAAATTTGTGTTGGGGGGTCTTCTTCAAGCGAAGGAGGAAGTGATGCTGTAATGGCAGGATTTCGTGATTATATTTTAGATAAATATATTGAAAAGATTCAACCACACGGATATACTGTTGTTGTGTATGTTCAACAAGAAAAAAATGGTGTAATCTCTCGGATTGAAAACGGGGTTTATTCTCCCGGGACTACGTTTGTAGATAATGTAAATATTCTATCAAATAATATTTCTTGTCTTTGGATACAAAAGACAAAGACAACCTCGGTATGTGGTGAAAAATACATATTTGGTTTGAGTAATATTAACGCATTCAATGGTAAATCTAATTTATGTGAATATAATGAAATTTACTATCATAATCCTACGTCTTATGACAAAATTGAAAAGTTTTTGAATGTTTACAGTCCAATTGAGACTATTATTATACATAATTTGAATGATCATTTGGTTTCTTCAATTATTGATTATTTACAATTGCAGAGTAAAAAACATTATGTAATTGATTTAAACGATGATTCAAGTGAACTGTCGGAACAGGCGAATAATTGTGAAAGTCAAGTATATCAGTCTGAAATCATAAAAAAATATTATCCGGGAATGGATTATGAAATTTTCAAGTATAATATAGAAGACAAACCAATCTGTTTGCAAAGCTTTTGTTTTTTATTGAATTTTATCGGACAACACAATGTTTGTTTGATTGACAAAATAAATGAACCGGTCATTGAACAAATAAATGATATGCTAATATGTGCAAATCATTCTCTAAAACAATTAAATATAATTGGTGAAAATGTAAATTATTTTGATAAAGGTGGAAAAATAAATGGAATGTTGCCATTATTGAACAAGTGTATTAGTAAAATAGGAAAACGAGGTATGAATGACGTGTTGCTAAATCCTATTTGTGATAGTAAGAAATTGCAACGCCAATATTCAGAAATTGAATATATTATGAATCAAAATTATAATTTTGACAGCGATTTGAGATTAATCAAGGATCTTGAAAAAATTATAACAAAACTTAAATTGAAAAAAGGTGTTCCAAGTGATATATATTCTATTTATCATTCGGCGAATGTGGTTGATAATATGTTGAAAATTATGAAAAAAGACAAAAAAACGATTCAAATTTTTGGGCTTGTAAAGTTTTGCAAAGAACACGCCAAGTTCAAAAAATTTATTGATGATTGTCTTTACATTGATATTTGTCGTGAGACAAATAATATTAATTTTGATAAACAAGAACAAGAATATGTAACAATCATTAAAGAGGGGTATAGTCAAAAGTTTGATAACATTGTAAACCGACGTAAAACAAATAATCTCAAACTTGATACTATGTTAATATTTATAGAGTCTTTGTTTATAAAAAAAGACAAAAATGCTACTTTTATTCAAAAATATTACACCCCAAGCAATGAACTTTGTCTATTGTTAACTAAAAAGAGGGCAAAATCATTGGAAGGGGTATTATTAAAATTAAAGGAGCAGACACTAACTCGCGACGATTTGTCTTTTAAATTCGATTTGAGTAGCATAAAATTTAGAGATTATAACAAACAAAAGTCGCTGATGTATTCTCCTCAGATAGACCTTGTCGTTTCCGATATATTTTCCAGTAATTGCGAATACTATGAATTATCCGTAGAGTTGTTTCAAAAGATTACATTGAAACTTACTTGCGATTACTATGATTTTATCAATCGGCTCATAGAATCTATAAGAACCATTGACATTATAAATACGAAAGTGAACTTGATTAAAGAATATAATTTATGCAAACCTAAAATTGTTAATAAAGACAATAGCTTTGTGGATGCAAAAAAATTACGCCATCTGTTGATTGAAACTATTGAGAAAAATGAAATATATGTTCCGAATGATGTTTGTCTAGGAAAAGACAAAAACGATTCAGGGATTTTACTTTATGGAACTAATGCTGTTGGAAAGACAAGTTTGATTAAAGCATTGGGAATAAGTGTAATAATGGCACAGAGTGGCTTGTATGTTCCTTGCGAAGCATTTACCTATTGTCCATACAAATATATTTTTACACGCATTATTGGCAATGATAATATTTTCAAAGGGTTGTCTACATTTGGTGTAGAAATGAGCGAATTACGAGTAATTTTGAATAATTGTGATAATAATAGTTTGATCTTGGGCGATGAATTGTGTAGTGGAACTGAAACTGACAGCGCACTCGCAATATTTAATGCTAGTATTGAAGTTATGATCGCGCGTAAAAGTAATTTTATATTTGCAACACATTTTCACGAGCTTCCGCACTTGAAATCTATGAAAAAAATAACAAATGTAAAATATAAGCATTTGAAAGTTCAATTTGACTATGAGAAACAAAAAATGTATTATGATCGTAAGATGCACGATGGTCAAGGTGAATCAGTTTACGGTTTAGAGGTTTGTAAGTCATTGAAGTTGCCAGAGGAGTTTATTGACCGTTGTTATGAAATCCGTAACGAATACATGGATAACAAAGATAATATTTTACTTTTAAAGACAAGTAAATACAATAAAGGCAAAATAAGAAATATGTGTGAATTTTGTAATAAAAAATTAGGAACAGAAATTCATCATTTACAATATCAATGTGATGCAAATGATAATAAGTATATTGAAAATAGTTTTCATAAAAATCATAACGCAAATCTGTCATCTGTTTGCACCGAATGTCATAATAATATTCATAGTTTAAATTTGAGATACGAAAAACGTAAAACAATGGATGGTAATTATGAGCTTATTTTAAAAAGACATAATGTTTCAAATTAATAAGTAATGTCTATTATAAGAAGTGTGCAATTTATTTTTCATCGTCTCTGAAGTCAGTGTTCACGTCAAAAAACGAGCTTAGGAATGTGTAGTTTTATTTTTTTTTTCTGGCATCTTGACCCATTTGATTTGATTTTCGTTTTCGTAGTTCTGCTTGCATTCGTTCTGCTTCTGCTTGCGTTCGTTCTGCATGCTTTTTGAAGAATTCTGTAAACGAATTATCTCGTTTTGCTAGTTTCTGCTTAAATTTATTTGAATCCTGAGCTTCTTGGTCTTTAAATTTCCAAAATTTTTCCCAAAATTCCGCTTGCTCCTTCGTGATCTGATCCTCTGTCTGTCCTGCTTGTGCTGCCTGCCTCGCTGCCTGCCTCGCTGCCTGCCTCGCTGCCTGTGCTGCTTGTACTGCTTGTGCTGCCTGCCTCGCTGCCTGCTTCTGCATCGCCTCAATCTGCGCCTCAACCGCCTTCCTCTCCGCCTCTGCCTGTGCTGCCTGTGCTGCCTGTACTTTTAAATAATTTTGCTTTAATTGTTCTTGAATCTGATCATAGTTTCTTTCTTGCGTTAGTAAATCAGTTAAGTTTGGTGTGCCACTGTGAGCCCGCATCTGTTCTGCCTGTG
>Ga0163109_10001523_pt1 | contig 18296 bp, 31 predicted proteins | sample CRUFie1St13metaG_FD_108704 | JGI IMG/M metagenome (GOLD analysis project Ga0163109, IMG submission 108704) | Marine microbial communities from the Costa Rica Dome - CRUD Field 142mm St13 metaG | ecosystem: Environmental > Aquatic > Marine > Oceanic > Photic zone | place: Costa Rica: the Eastern... | reverse complement strand
CGAACACACAGGGAGATGCGGTTGCTAGATCAGAAGCATGTATCAAAGCAATCGGAAGTGCAGAAGGAACAGGAAGACTCGTGGGTACCTCGGTTGGTGCTAGTGCTGCTCCTGCTCTGTCTAATATCCCCTTTATTGGTTGGGTCGCTGCTGGTTGGGTGGCAATGTTTAGTGGCAATCAGGGTGCTGACATAGGTGGCAGCATGGCAGAAGGTCTAAACGAGAACTGCTAATGTGGGAAGGTATACTTATTATTGCAGTCGGGTCTGTTGTCTTCATCATTGTTGACATATGGATCAGGGAAAAATTCGGAAAGAAAAAGGATAAATAGTAACAGTTCTTTACAATTGAATGTCAGAAGTTCAGCACATGTTATGGATGGTGATAATGTTGATATTTGTCACCACTGTTCCTACAGCGTTAGTGCTGTCAGTATTTTTGAAGGTTTGGGGTAGAAATATAAGCAAAGATGATGCGTGACATAAGTGTGCCTTATGTAAAGTTTCTTGACAAAATTTTATTTTTTATATATAATTATGTAACAAAAGTTCACAATTACTAAATGACTGTAACTACTGAATCAGGCGGACGTCAAAATGCGTTTCCAACTGAAACAAAACCCTACGTTGATGAAAGCGTAGCATATGAAGGGTATCCTCAAAATGCTGAGAAGGTAAATGGTCGTTGGGCAATGATCGGATTTGTAGCACTACTAGGTGCTTATGTTACAACAGGACAAATCATTCCTGGTATCTTCTAATGGATTTTTCACATCCCTACTGGAGATATGCTGAGAAAGTCAATGGACGTCTCGCAATGCTCGGTCTAGTGATCGGCACTATCAACTATGGTCTATTCGGATGGATAGCACCAGGTTTATTCTAAGCAAACAATTACAAGGTACAAACAAATGACACCAGAAGCAGAAAAGTTTAACGGTTGGATGGCAATGATTGGTTTCGTTGCAGCAGTTGGAGCATACGCAACAACAGGTAACATCATTCCAGGTATATTCTAATGAAAGACAATATCGAACCACAAAAGAAAATTGCAGAAAAGTGGAACGGTAGACTTGCTATGTTAGGGTTGATTGCAGCAGCAACATCCGATATATTGACAGGTCACATGTTCTTCGGTCAGTTTTAAATGACAGATCTTTCTGTAGTATCAGATATATCACCCTTTCAAGCAATACTATGGTGCTTCTATCCCATAGGAGCACTTGTATTTCTTGAACTATTCATCCGTGCAATCAATGATGATGACGATGATGATTTTGATGGTGGTAAAGCAGTCCCAGTTTATCAAGGAGCAACCTAATGCAACACTTACTATTCACAACATTAGTAACAGCATACATCATATCAGGTGTAGGCAACATCGCTTTCGCATGAAGAAAGTATTTTACAATCCATACTATCCATTGATAGAATTCGGATTCTTTGTTATTGTAGGCACAGTAGCAGGATTCGCAGGAGTAGTATGAAAGGTTACACACCACTAAAACAAGTTCCCAGAATATTTTGTTGGGCAGTCATCTTCGCTATACTGTTTGGTGTAACAACCACAGCATATGCAGATGTACCAGTATTATATGTTCAAGTTCCTCAGTGGACTGACGATTGGGCGGTGTGTGCAGTAGACATACCTGACGCAAAATGTCATTGGTATGTACAACAGGCAGACAACACATTTGGTGAAGGTTTCGATTGGGAAACTGCTCCATGGTTTGATGCCAACGGTTTATACGATGTCCCCGCAATGCAAGCATCGACAGTAGTAGAGAAGTTGCAAGATAGATAGTATGCTATCATGGCAACATGGAAAAGATAGAGATTAGTAATAAGTTCCACAACTTCTTAGAGGTTGTAGAAAAAAGATTTATAAAAGATGAAAGATGGGATAGATCGTATGAATTACATGCGGATCCCATCTTTTTTACTAGCATCACATTTTTAAAAATGTTGTTAGAGAATAACCAAAGACTTGACTTACCAAGTAAGTATCTGGTATTCAATGATCAGGAGGATGTGACACCAAGAAAGAAGTTTGATCACGACCTACTGAAAAGAAAATTTCCTAAGTGTATTGACACACCTGTTGTAGGATACTATCCTCCTACAGGATTTGTAGGTTGGCATACTAACTACAAGGTGCCAGGTCATATAATATTGTTCAACTGGTCAGAAGATGGAGAAGGATTCTTCAGATTTGCCAAAGGAAATAGAATGGATACTATAAAGGATGGAAAAGGTTGGAGTTGTAAGGTAGGATACTTCGGAGAGAATGTAGAAGATCAACTGTGGCACTGTGCTAGGACAGAGTGTCGTAGGTTTTCTTTCTCGTATCGGTTTGCAAACAAACAAGATTGGCAGGATGCAGTTGACTTGATACTGGGTTAGTGTTATTGTATAAGTGTTAGACATTTATCATGAAACTCAGGGAACCTATGAGACTATCTGAAAAGACAACTAAAATTCTTCAGAACTTCACGTCTATCAATCAGTCATTGCATTTCAAAGAAGGAAATACATTGAGAACTATGTCAGTCATGAAAAATGTTCTGGCAGAGGCAGAGATTGAAGAGTACATACCACGTGAATTTGCAATCTATGATTTGCCACAGTTCTTGAACACATTGTCATTGACTGCTACACCATCTATTGATGTGTCTAGTAACCAGTCACATGCAACAATCAAAGGAACAACAAATCATCAGACAAAATTCTTCTTCTGCGATCCTAGTGTCATTGTGGCACCACCAGAAAAGAAGATGGAACTTCCTAGTATAGATGTGGAGTTCAATTTGTCAGAGCAAGACCTAAAGAGTTTACTCAAAGCATCATCTATTATGCAACTACCAGACCTATCTGTTGTAGGTAATGGTAATAGTGTAGAAGTGATAGTATCTGATCGTAAGAATGATACATCAAATGTTTATAGTCTTACTGTTGGAAAAACTGAACACACATTCTCATTCAACTTCAAGATAGAGAATATCAAGACACTTATTGGTGGATATACTGTTCAGATTTCTAAGAAGAATCTTGCTAAGTTCTACAGTAGTTCATATAAACTTACATACTTTATTGCATTAGAACCTGATTCTAAATTCGATGAATAATTACGGACTAGAGATAGCGTTCTGGGTTATACTAGGACTCTATCTCGTATATCTCTGGGAGGAGAAAAAGTGAATAGTGAAGGTAAGGAAGACAAGGGTACACCTAGAGTAAACAAAGACGCTATCAAAAAGTTAGTCAAACAATACAAGAAAATCAAAAAGTACCACAAGTCAAACCTCTATCAAATCAAACAATTAGATGACGAATGAATTTCTATGGGTCGAGAAATATCGTCCCAAGACAATTGAAGAGTGTATTTTACCAGACTCAACAAAGAAAACCTTTGCTGAGTTTGTACAGTCTGGTGAGTTACCTAACTTATTACTTGCAGGTCCACCAGGTGTAGGTAAAACTACAGTTGCAAAGGCATTATGTAATGAGTTAGGTGTTGATTATTACGTAATCAATGGTTCTGACGAAGGAAGATTTCTAGATACTGTAAGAAACCAAGCAAAGAGTTTTGCTTCTACTGTCTCGTTGACGAGCAGTGGCAACCATAAAGTAATCATAATAGATGAAGCAGACAACACGACACACGATGTACAACTCCTTCTTAGGGCAAATATTGAAGCGTTTTATAACAACTGTCGTTTCATCTTCACCTGTAATTACAAGAACAAAATTATTGAACCTCTCCACAGCAGATGCTCGGTGGTCGAGTTCGGAATTAGAGGGAAAGAAAGACAAGAACTAGCAGCAAAATTCTTCAAAAGATTACAGACAATACTGGTAGAAGAAAAAGTAAAAGCAGAACCTAAAGTTTTAGTAGGACTCATCAACAAACATTTTCCTGACTGGAGAAGAGTTTTAAACGAATGCCAGAGATATTCTACAAGTGGTGAGATTGGTAGTGAAGTTCTTACTGCACTATCTCCAACGAATACAAATGAGTTGATAGGTTTTTTATCTAAGAAAGAGTTTCAAAATGTAAGGAAATGGGTAGTACAAAATCTTGACAACGATCCTAACTCTATACTAAGATCAGTATACGATTCAATATACGAAAACTTGAAACCGTCCTCTATTCCAGAAGCGGTTCTCATCATTGCAAAGTATCAATACCAATCAGCATTTGCTGCTGATCAGGAAATCAACATGCTTGCAGCAATGACTGAACTCATGGTGCAATGTGAGTTCAAATAATGTATAATTAGTATGTACGAAGATTTATTATGGACGTGACTCCTCAAGTAACACAAACTATTCAAGAAATACCTGTCTGTTTACCAGAACCGGCACCAGAAGGTAGGACAATGATTCAACATGTCGGAGTTGTCGGCATCGTTGTCTTTCTAGTATCAGCAATCGTTGCATCATTCTGGTTGATTGGTAAGGGATTGACTAAAGAACAACTAGCAGATCTAAAGAAAAAAGAAGAGGCACCAAAGAGAAAAACTAGAAAGAGAACAAGTGCCAAAAGTAAAAATACTAAAACCGAATAGTATGAAGTGTTTAGTTACAGGCGGTGCGGGATTCATAGGATCTCACATCGTTGAAAGACTACTTAAAGATGGTAGTGAAGTCGTCGTTGTAGACAATGAGTCAGCAATCAGTAATGATACATTTCACTGGTATGCTTCAGCAAATAATCATAGGGTAGATATAAGAGATTATGATAAGATAAGACCATTGTTTGATGGTGTAGATTGTGTTTTTCATTTAGCAGCATTCAGTAGAATACAAATTGCTATGAAAAATCCAGATGCTTGTTTAGAAGTCAATTACATTGGCACTAACAATCTTCTAAAATGTGCTGTGGAAGCAGGAGTAAAAAGATTTGTAAACTCTTCCACATCATCCTCATATGGTTTAGCAAACACACCTCCTCTAAGAGAGGACATGCCTACTGATTGTCTAAACCCATACTCAGCATCTAAAGTTGGAGCAGAAATTTTATGTCAGATGTATTTAAAATTGCACGGACTATCAACCGTGACCTTGAGGTACTTCAATGTTTACGGTCCTCGTCAACCACTAAAGGGAACATATGCTCCCGTGATTGGTTTGTTCGAGGAGCAAAAGAAGGCAAGAAAACCATGCACCATAGTTGGTGATGGTGAGCAGAGAAGAGATTTCACACACGTGTCAGATGTAGTAGAAGCAAATATGTGTGCAATGCAAACAAATTGTGATGGAGTATTCAATATTGGAACTGGTAAAAATCATTCTGTAAATGATATTGCAAAATTAGTCAATAACCCTTATAATACAATACAAATACCATCAAGACCTGGTGAAGCAAGAATAACTCTTGCAGATAATACAAAAGCAAAAACATTATTGGGTTGGGAACCTAAGAAAGAACTTCATGAATACTTTGAAAACTCCTCTAAGATATCCTGGCGGTAAGTCTAGAGCAGTAGAGAAGATATATTCAAGATTCCCTAATGGTATAAAAGAATATCGTGAACCTTTTTTGGGTGGTGGTAGTGTTGCATGCTACATCACACAGAAACATCACAACCTCCCTGTATGGGTAAACGATTTGTACTTCCCTTTATATAATTTTTGGGTACAACTTCGTGATAATAATGATTATGTTTACAAAGAACTACAACAACTCAAGAAGAGTCACCCTGATCCCTTATCAGCAAAAGATTTATTCCTTGATGCAAAGGAGAAGTTGAACGATGAGACCACCGATCTCCCCGACAAGGCTGTTTATTTCTATATTGTTAATAAGTGTAGCTTCAGTGGGCTTACTGAATCGTCTTCGTTCTCCCCGCAAGCCTCAGATTCCAACTTTTCTATGCGAGGTATCGAAAAGATGCCCTATTACGGATTACTTATAAAGAAGTGGAAAATAACAAACTTATCTTACGAAGAGTTACTAGATGGTGATGATGCTTTCTGTTATCTTGATCCACCATATGAGATAGGTTCTAATCTATATGGTAAGAAGGGTGCAATGCACAAAGGATTTGATCACGATCTGTTTTTTACTACATGTGATCTATCAAAACAAGATTGTTTAGTCAGTTATAATACTACACAAGTTATAAAGAGTAGATTTCTAAATTGGACAGCATCAGAATTTGATCTGACATACACTATGAGATCAGTTGGTGATTATATGAACGAACAGAAACAAAGAAAAGAATTGCTATTGTCAAACTACTAGATAATATAGCAATATACAAAATATGTTATCTACACAATACCGATTGCGACTTGAAGGTATTTGCAAGTCGATTGCTGCCGGTCAAGAAGTCTCAATAGCAGACATGATCTGGGCAGAAAAACTTTCAAAAGCAAATACGAGTGCAAGAGGTATGTTGAAAACTGCAAGACGTATGGTAACAAATCCAAACGATTCTTTTCTGAATAGCTTGAACATAGGAGACCCCGATTCAAGTAATCATCGAAGGGGTTTCACATCACCTGATGAGGTGGTAGACTGGTTTCATCAAGAGAGATCAGATGACTGGAGACAACGTGACTGAGTATGAAAAGAGAGCACTCAATCCATGTTGGCAACATAAACAAAAGTGTATTGCCATGTTCACCCTTGATTCACACAACACTTCGTACTTATATCGAAGAGAAGATAGATCATATTACTGGCAGCATTGTAGAAAAGAAGCGGAAGACGACGTCTTCGTAGACGCTGATGGTTTACAACTTGATTTGTTAGGTGATCCTGTTCTATCTAAAGAGTTTATTATGAATGCTATAATGTAGGTATATATACTTACATGAAGCAAATCAACACACTCGTCTTAGATACTACAATCTATATCTTAGACTTTCTCTACAGAGGTAGAGACTTCCAAAGGTTCTGGGTTCTTGAAGTGATTGCCAGAGCACCCTACTTTTCTTTTATAAGTGTATTACATTTTAGAGAATCACTGGGACTGAGAGGAGAAGATCATGTACACTTGATGAAAGAACATTTTTATCAGGCACTCAATGAAACAGAACATCTTGAAGAAATGGAGCTTAGAGAAGGTAACAGGTATTGGATTGACCGCTTCTTTGCCAAACATCTTGTTTTACTTTATTATTGGATTATGGTTGGGTACTATCTTTTTAGTCCTAAGAACGCTTATGACATCAACATGAAGATAGAGAAGCATGCTTATGAGACATATACAAAGTATCTTCTATATCATCCAGAAGATAAAAAGATAGCAGAGATAGCACAGGATGAATTAGAACATGCAAAAGAACTACAACATGCTATGATGATGATATGATATCAGTACATCAACATTGGGATCCATTGAAAGTATGTGCGGTAGGTAGATGTTATCCACCGCACTTTTTTTCTAGGATAAAAAATAGTAAAGTTCGTAATGCAATGGAAAAGATTGCAATCGAAACTGAAGAAGATTATCAGAAACTAATAAGCAAATTAGAAGAGTTTGATGTCACTGTTTTGAGAACAGATATAAGTGATGATCCAGAAGTATATGTAAATGATAAGATACCACAACCTTTAGGGGAAGGTCATGTGACAAAGTATCCTCCTATGGTGCCAAGAGATTATACTGCCATGATAGGTGGTACATTTTTTATGCCATCAAGAAACTATGGGGAGAATATTGACGTAAGAAACGTATTTGAAAGACTATGCACTTCACAGATGTCAGACTTGACTTATCGTGAGAAACTTATGGCAAAGATGTTAGAGGACATGCTAGAACCTCAGAAAAATTTGTCTACATCTATGTCATTATTCAAGTTTCGTACTCAAAAAAAATTTCATCATGGTACTAAAGTCTTAACAGGTATAGATTTTGATAAGATAAGAGATGAGATAATAAAAGCAGAGACCATGCAGATAGGTGCACCTAATAAGTGTCCTAACCACAGTGAATTTTATCCTTATGCTACGATAGAGAAGTGGTTGAAGGATAATAATGTACCAATCATGTATGATCAGTACATAAACTCTGCCACTATGTTCAGAATCGGTAAAGATTTGTATTTTAGTTTCTGTCATGTTATCAATAAACTCAATCAAAAGAGTTTTGATGAGAAACTAAGAAGACTATTCCCTGATTATCGTATAAATTACCTCGCTAACACAGGACATAGTGATGGTAGTACATGTGTAGTCAAACCAGGTCTTGTAGTTTCACTAAAAGACACCGAAAATTGCAGTAAATTATTCCCTGATTGGGACATATGTAGTATAACAGGGGAGTCTTGGGACAAAGTAGATGGTTTTCTTAAGATGAAAGAGAAAAATAAAGGAAAATATTTCGTTGCTGGCGAGGAAGACAATGATGACTTGATAGAATATATGGATAGTTGGTTGTCACATTGGCAAATATACGTTGAGGAGTCAGTTTTTGATGTAAATATGCTTGTTATAGATGAAAATAATATTATATGCAATGGATATAACGAGAAAGTATTCAAATATTTTGAGAAACATGGTGTCACTCCACACATTGTAAATTTCAGACATAGATACTTCTGGGATGGAGGTTTACATTGCATAACCTCAGACATATCCCGTGAAGGAGAACAAAAAGACTACTTCCCTGACAGAAATTACGTTTCAGATCTTATAGCATGAAGGATTTACTCCAAGATTGGTTTGATTTTTTACAAAAACCGAACAAATCATTTGATAATATGCCACCTTGTCCCTTTGCTAAGTCGGCATTCCAAAGAAAGAAGATAGAGATAGTAGAATACAAGAATATGCTCACAGTTATAGAGTATATGATGAAACCATGGGAGAAAGAGGTGGTTATATTTGTACTACAGGACTATGGTGCAGCATATTTACAGTGGTTAGCAATCAAATTGGGTATCATGTACCCTGATTTCATATTTTTAGAGGATCATCCTGACCTAGAAGAGAATATTGACGGTCAAATAATGAATAGTGGTAAAGTATTGCTGCTAGTACAGGAAAGAAAGGAGTTAGAGGAGGCAAGAAGGGACTTGATGAAGACAAAATATTACGATAAGTGGACGTTGGAACTCAAACAAAGGATATTCAATCGGTAAATATATGTTATACTAAGTTTTTATGGAGGGTCTATTGTCTGAAGAGGTAAATGATCTGTGGGATGACATGGGCACACTAAACTCATTGTATAGTGAAATGTGTTGGAAAAATGATGAACCTATTGAGTTTATTCCCGATTACAAGAACGATTGTATTATTATTAGGCGAAAAAAATGGAACTAAAAGACTGGTTGAAGTCTATCAACGAGACTAAAACCAATCTTATTGATAATGACTCTACACTTGAACCAAAATACTTACCCTATATCGTGAACAGATGTATGTCTGGTCAGATAGACACTTTGATGTTTGCAAATGAGATGAACATCAGTAATCATCTAGATAACAAGTTACAATACGACTTTTTACTATATACTTTGAGGAAAAAGAAGAGATTTTCTCCTTGGATGAGAAAAGATGAACTGTCTAACCTTAGTATTGTGAAGGAATACTACGGGTACAGTGATGAAAAAGCAAGACAAGTTCTACCTCTACTTACCGAAGACCAACTCAACATTATTACACGACGGTTGAATACCGGAGGATTGAAATGACTTTTGAAAACGAATTTGCTTGGTCTCCTGATAAAATGGTTGAGATAATACTCAAAGAACCTGATGATTTTCTGAAGGTTCGAGAGACTCTCACCAGAATTGGAGTGGCATCAAGAAAAGAAAAAAAATTATACCAATCATGCCACATATTGCATAAGCAAGGTAGGTATTACATAGTACACTTCAAGGAATTGTTTGCTTTGGATGGCAAACATGCTAACTTGACAGAGAATGACGTACAAAGACGTAATAGAATAATCAAATTACTTGTCGATTGGGGTCTAGTAGGTATATCTGACTCTGGATTAGAGTCAATATCTAATATGTCATCACTAAATCAAATCAAAGTCATCTCATTCAAGAACAAAAAGGATTGGGTGTTAGAAACCAAATATAACATAGGAAAAACTAAAACAACTACTAAATAAAAACGTCACCATTCGTGCGTGACACGCTACATACGGATATACGCTACCGAAAAGGGGGTTTCCACGACCCCCTTTTTTATGTCTAATTATATAATTAGTATTGTCGCCTACGGGGACATTACAATTAGACGCTTTAGGAGGTCACCATGTTCGGAAACGGATCTATAACTTTGTCTGTGCCTGACACACAGAAGTATCTTGAAAAGATACAAAGAAACATGATTGGATTTGATGATTGGTTCAATGAGTTCGATCAACACTTCGTAAACACAAACTACCCACCTTATAATAGTATAAAGGTATCAGAAAACCAGTATAGGTTAGAGGTAGCACTAGCAGGATTTAAGAAAGACAACATCAAAGTCTTCACACAGGAAGGTAAACTTACAATAGAAGGTAAGAAAGAGGATGGTGTTGCACATGACTATGTTCATAAGGGATTAGCACAAAGAGCATTTACTCGTACTTGGGCATTACCTGAGGAACTTGTTATTGAGAGTGTAAAATTTGAAGATGGTCTATTGTTAGTAGACATCAAGAAGGTTTTACCAGAATCACAACAACGTAAAGACTGGCTCTAAATAATACTACAACACGGTAGTATTGAGTGTACAAGAAAGTCTTACATCATATAAAAGCGTCAGATCTACGGGAAACCGCAGGTCTGACTTTGCGTTTTAGGGACGAATTGAATGATAAGTTCTGGGTAAATGGTACTTTGAGACCTCAAGTTCGTAAATCTATTATGAACTTTGCCAAAGCATTTGCTGACTACGTAGATCTGAATGACAGAGCAGTAGTTGATGTGCTTATGTTAGGTGGTAATGCAGGATATAATTATACAAAATATTCTGATATAGATGTTCATCTAGTGGTAGATACAAACTATATTCCTCAGTGTGACCCATTATTTCTTGATGATTATTACATGGATAAGAAGACATTGTGGGAATTGACTCATGATGTAAAGATATATGGTGTCCCAGTAGAACCATACATCGAAAGACCAGGTGTTACACGTAAGAAATGTCAGGGTGTGTATAGTGTATTGAAGGGATACTGGATACAGGAACCAACAAAGTTTGAAGATGACTTTGATGAGAATGAGTTGATGAAGAAGGTGAATAACATCAAGAATAAGTTGGATACACTAATAAAATCTGAGAAACCAGAGGCATTGAAAACAATTGTGAATAAAATAAGGATGGCAAGAGCATCATCACTAGATCAATATGGTGAATATGGTTTTGAAAATCTTGTGTTCAAAGAATTACGTAACAGTGGGTACATAGACAAAGTACGTAGTTCTATGCTATCCTTGAAGAACAAAAGTTTATCCTTATTATGATAAAGGTTATATTATTCAAGAACAATCTCGTTCTTATCTCTAGATTAGAAGAGGTAGGGTCTGAGATGGGTGAACCAGACTGTAAACTTATAGATCCTTTTGAACTCAAGGGTGAGTTCTTAGAATCATGGCCATCATTCAGTATGCAAAGAGAAATGATGGTTCACTCAGATAGTTTCCTCACTATTTTAGAACCAGATAAAGCACAATTAGACAAGTATCAAGCACTGATAGCACCAAGCAAGAAGGGTTGATGAGATACTATACCAATGTTCAGATGGTCGGTAACGACTTTCTGGTACGTGGATATGAAAATGGTAAATCGTTCACTACCAGAGAGAAATATAACCCTACACTTTTTGTACCAAGCAAGAAGAGAACAAAATATAAAACATTAGATGGCAAATATTTACAGAGTGTCAAACCTGGTTCTGTAAGAGACTGTAGAGAATTTTATAGGACACATGGTGAGGTAAAAGGATTTGAAATATTTGGAAACAATAGATACATCTACCAATATATCTCTGACAAATACCCAGAGAAGGAAATAGTATTTGATATCAACAAGATCAAACTTGTAACGATTGATATTGAGGTCAAATCAGAGAAGGGATTCCCTACAGTACAGGCATGTGATGAGGAGATGCTTTGTATCACACTACAGGACTATGCTACTAAAAGGATATTGACATTCGGTGTAGGTGCTTACCATCACAATGACAAGATGGTCAAGTATGTACAGTGTAATGATGAGTATGATATGCTCCAGCACTTTATAACATACTGGTCAGCAAATCCACCAGAAGTTGTGACAGGATGGAACTGTCAGTTATATGATATAGCATATCTTGCTAAGAGAATTACCAGAGTTCTAGGTGAGAAGTCATGTAAAAAATTATCACCATGGGGTCTAGTAACTCATGAAGAAATTTATCTACAGGGTAGAGCACATACTGTATATGATATTGGTGGTGTCACAGTTCTAGATTACCTTGACTTATACCGTAAGTTTACATACAAAGCACAGGAGTCATACAAACTAGACTACATTGGTGAAGTAGAACTGGGTAAGAAGAAGTTAGATCACTCAGAGTTTGATACCTTCAAAGATTTTTACACTAAAGCATGGAATAAATTTGTAGACTACAACATCCAAGACGTTAGACTTGTGGACGCTCTGGAAGAGAAGATGAAGTTGATTGAACTTGCTGTGACTATGGCATTTGACGCAAAAGTTAACTTTACAGACGTGTTTTATCAGGTTAGAATGTGGGATATGATAATATATAATGACCTTAAACGTAAGGGCATTGTAATACCACCTAAGAAAGATGAATCTAAAAGCGAAAAGTATGCAGGAGCGTATGTCAAAGAACCTATACCTGGTATCTACGACTGGGTTGTTTCTTTTGACCTCAATAGTCTATATCCTCATCTTATTATGCAGTACAATATATCTCCAGAGACTCTTCTGGATGAGAGATATCCTAATGTAAGTGTTGATAAGTTACTGAATGAAGAGGTAGACCTATCTGGTTTAGATGGTGTGACTGTGTGTCCTAATGGTGCCATGTTTACTACAGAGAAACAAGGGTTCCTACCTAAGTTGATGGATAAGATATACAGTGAACGTGTTGTCTTCAAGAAGAAGATGATCAAAGCAAAGAAAGCATACGAGAAGAACCCTAGTAAAGAATTAGAAAGAGAGATATCTAGATGTAATAATATACAGATGGCAAAGAAGATACAACTAAACAGTGCTTATGGTGCTATCGGAAACAATTATTTTAGGTATTATAAATTAGAGAACGCTGAAGCTATAACGCTAGGCGGTCAGTTCTCTATTCGCTGGATTGAGAATAGAATGAACAAATACATGAACAAAATTTTGAAAACTAACGAGGTTGATTATGTCATTGCTTCTGATACCGATTCCATTTATCTCAATATGGGTCCTCTGGTCAAAGTTATATACGAGAAACGAGAGAAGACTACTGAGGGCATTGTTGGGTTCCTTGATAAGATCTGTGAAGTGGAACTTGAAAGGTATATTTCGAGTTCTTACCAAGCGTTGGCCACGTACGTCAATGCCTTTGAGCAAAAAATGTTTATGAAGCGTGAGACAATAGCAGAAAGAGGTATATGGACAGCGAAGAAAAGATACATTCTAAATGCATGGGACATAGAAGGTGTAAGGTTTGCAGAACCTAAGTTGAAGATCATGGGAATAGAAGCAGTCAAGTCTTCTACCCCTGCTCCATGCAGAGAAATGATTAAAGAAGCATTAAGAATTATCATGAGTGGTACAGAGGATAATGTGATAGATTATATTGATGACAGTCGTAAGAAATTTAGGCAGATGGATCCCAGTCTCGTTGCCTTCCCTAGGTCTTGCAACAATGTAGACAAATATCATAGTAATTTTTCAATCTATACAAAGGGAACTCCCATACATGTTAGAGGATCTTTACTGCATAATCACTACGTCAAAAAGTATAAATTAGAAAACAAATACTCATACATACAAAACGGGGATAAGATTAAATTTTGTTATCTGACAAAACCTAATCCGATTCAAGAGAACGTAATCTCTTTCAATGGTGATTTTCCTACAGAACTAGGACTGAACAAATACATCGATTACACCCTGATGTTTGAGAAGAGTTTCGTGGAACCTCTCAAGGCAGTCTTAGATGCAATAGGATGGTCAGTAGAAAGACAAGCAACACTTGAAAGTTTTTTCATGTGATGCTATAATATAATTTTACATCATGTTATGGACTTACCTATAGACGACAAAGAGTTTGACTATATCGTGCTTGCTCTCTGGAAGTGCAGGAAATCTGAAGATATGTGTGGTGATTTGTACGAGAAATTGAAGTTGGTAAAGGAATACAAAGATCAAGGTTTACCTTACAAGAAAATACTCAGAGAAAAACACGGTATCGTAGCATGAGAATGAAATTGTATGGAGCAACAGGCAAGGGTAGACTTCCTACGTTAGGATCTCTATTCAATATAAAGAATTACCCAAAGTTTAATGTAGCACTACACCAGAGTAGGTGGCCAGTGGTATGGTGGGATGAGAAGGTCGAAGCAAGAAGAAATAAAAAACGTATTCAACAACAAAAGATAGATAGATTATATCCTAAGGTATAATGTTTTTTGAAAAAGTGAGTTTGGTCACGGGTGGGTTTGATCCTATCCACAGTGGTCATATACAATATTTTGCTAGAGCAAAAGATCTATCAAACTACCTAGTGGTTGGTTTGAATGGTGATCCATGGTTGACTAGAAAGAAGGGTCAGTATTTTCAGAGTTGGACAGAGCGAGCAGATATAATAAGACATTTGGATATGGTTGACGCTGTGATATCATGGGATGATGCTGATGATTCTGCCTGTGGTGCAATAGATAAGTGTCTTGATATAGCACAGGAAGTTATCTTTTGCAATGGCGGAGACAGAGGCAAGGGGAACACCCCAGAACTTGACAAATTCCAAAACAATGATAGAGTTAAGTTTGAATGGGGTATCGGTGGTACAGATAAAATGAACAGCAGTTCATGGATTCTCCACGGATACTTTGAAAGACAACGTAAACTTCTTGGCATATGAATTGTTGGCACTGTCAAACTGAACTCATCTGGGGTGCAGACTTCGATGGTGCAGACTATGGATGTGAGGAAGACTATTCTATAGTCGCTACATTTACATGTCCTAAATGTGAATCATATGTGGAAGTTTATTACCCAAATAAAAACTAATGGATTTTTTGAAAGACGTTATCAAGGAGATTGGAGATGATTACGCCACGGTTGCGAACAAAATCGATGATACGGAGAGAACGGTTGACACGGGTTCTTACATACTCAACGCTCTTGTTAGTGGCAGTGTCTTCGGTGGCGTTAGTGGCAATAAGATTACAGCCATTGCTGGAGAAACCTCAACAGGAAAGACTTATTTCTCCCTCGCAATCGTCAAGAACTTCTTAGACAAGCACCCTGATGGTGGTGTCATGTATTTTGACACAGAGTCTGCAATCACAAAAGGATTGTTAGAGTCTCGTGGTATAGACTTAGAACGTGTAGGTATTATAAATGTAGTTACAATAGAACAGTTTCGTAACAGAGCACTAACCGTCGTAGACAAATATCTTGGTTTGGAAGAATCAGATAGAAAACCTATGATGTTTGTATTAGACTCTTTGGGTATGCTCTCCACAGAGAAAGAGATCAAAGATGCACTGGATGATAAGCAAGTCCGTGACATGACTAAATCTCAACTTGTGAAGGGTGCATTTAGAATGTTAACTCTCAAATTAGGTCAAGCAAATGTCCCACTCATTGTCACAAATCACACGTATGATGTCATCGGAGCTTATGTTCCAACTAAAGAAATGGGAGGAGGTAGTGGACTCAAGTACGCAGCAAGTACAATCATATATCTCAGCAAGGGAAAAGAAAAGGATGGCACGGAAGTCGTCGGAAATATTATCAAAGCGAAGACTGTCAAGTCTCGTCTAAGTAGAGAGAATAGGCAAGTAGAGATACGTTTATTCTATGATGAACGTGGTCTGGACAGATACTATGGACTGCTAGATCTTGCAGAGAAGCATGGTGTTATAAAGAAGGTTGCTAATAGGTATGAAATTGATGGTAAGAAAGTATATGCTAAAGAGGTATACAAAAATCCTGAGAAGTATTTTACACCAGAACTAATGCAAGCATTAGATGAAGTATCAGTCAAAGAGTTTACATATGGAGGTGAATAAGTGACGGAAAGAGTTCCTCTTACCATCCTCAAAAATCTTATTCACAACGAAACATACACACGACAGGTCATACCTTTCATCGAACCTGATTATTTTGAAGAAAGGACAGATCGTATTGTTTTTGAAGAGGTTGCAAAGTTTTTGAATGAATATGATAAGACTCCTACTAAAGAGGTCTTACATATTGAGGTAGAAAAACGAGTAGACGTTACTGAGGATGAGTATAAAACTATAGAACAACTGATATCTGCACTTGATACAGAGGTGTCAGAGTCAAAGTGGTTGCTTGATACCACAGAGGAATGGTGTAAACAGAGAGCGATATACTTAGCACTTATCAAGAGTATACAGATTGCTGATGGACAAGATGAACACAAGAAACCAGAAGCAATCCCTGCTATACTGTCAGATGCATTGGCAGTTGGATTCGACCAACATGTTGGTCATGATTACATAGATGATTCGGAGGATCGTTATGCTTACTACCACAGAGTCGAGAACAAAATACCATTTGATCTCGAATACTTCAACAAAATTACCTCAGGTGGGATCTCTGATAAGACTCTCAATATCGCTCTCGCTGGTACTGGCGTTGGTAAGTCTTTATTCATGTGCCATGTTGCTAGTTCATGTCTTGTACAGGGTAAAAATGTCCTGTATATCACTCTTGAGATGGCAGAGGAGAAGATTGCAGAGAGGATAGATGCAAATCTACTTGACACAAATATAAAAGACATTGCAGAATTACCTGAGAAAATATTCAACAAAAAGATAACAAATCTATCTAAAAAGACAGAGGGTAAGTTGATTGTAAAGGAATATCCTACTGCATCAGCACATTGTGGACACTTCAAGTCACTATTACAGGAGTTGAAGTTGAAAAAATCTTTCTCTCCTGATATAATATTTGTAGATTACCTAAACATTTGTGCTTCTTCTAGGTATAGAACAGCAGTAAATGTAAATTCCTATTCATATGTCAAAGCAATCGCAGAAGAACTACGAGGACTTGCTGTTGAATTTAGTCTACCAATTGTCTCAGCTACGCAAACTACTAGGTCTGGTTTTGCTAGTTCTGACCCTAATCTTACTGACACAAGTGAATCTTTTGGTCTCCCTGCCACTGCTGATCTTATGTTTGCTCTTATTAGCACAGAAGAGTTGGAGGGACTTAATCAAATAATGGTCAAACAGTTGAAGAATAGATACAATGATCCGACAATCAACAAAAGATTTGTCGTTGGCATTGACAGAGCAAAGATGCGACTGTATGATGTAGAACAGGGAGCACAGCAAGATATTGTTGAAGACATAGAAGTTGTGCAACATACAAAAAAAGAACAATCACAATCCAAATCTAAATTCGATGACTTCAAATTTTGATAAGTATGTTCGTTTCGTAAATCAAGTTACGAGTGACGAATCTAAAGATGCTGTAGCATTCATGAACCGTATACAAGACCTGAAGGAGCAGAAGACTGAAATGCATCGTCTTTTGACAGGAGCAGTAGGTGTGTGTTCTGAAGGTGGAGAGTTTTTAGAGATAGTAAAGAAGATGATATTCCAAGGCAAACCATGGGATGAGGCAAATATACGTCATCTCAAGATAGAACTAGGAGATATCATGTGGTATGTTGCACAGTGCTGCATGGCATTAGATGTACCTCTTGAGGAGATAACTGACATGAATATCGATAAGTTATCTAAGAGATACCCTAACGGTACGTTCCAAGAGTACTATTCGGAGAACAGAAAAGAAGGTGACCTCTAGTTATTGTATAACTTGTCTTAAGATAGGCGATAAATTTGACCATTCATATGTGAATAATCTTTATGGTATGATAAGTCGCCAGTCTGATGCAGATTTTTATTGCTTTACTGATGATCCGGAAGGGATTGATCCTAAGGTAAATGTTGTAGAGATAGACGTAAGTGAGTATCAATCATGGGATAACTGGTGGGCAGCGTGGTGGAAGATAGTACTCTTCGTTCGTCCTGAGTTAGAAAAGTATGAGAAAAAGATCTTTTTTGACCTAGATGTTATCATTCACGGAAATATCTCACAAATACTTGACTTTGATAGTAACTTTGCATTAGTAT
>Ga0163109_10001522_pt1 | contig 18298 bp, 43 predicted proteins | sample CRUFie1St13metaG_FD_108704 | JGI IMG/M metagenome (GOLD analysis project Ga0163109, IMG submission 108704) | Marine microbial communities from the Costa Rica Dome - CRUD Field 142mm St13 metaG | ecosystem: Environmental > Aquatic > Marine > Oceanic > Photic zone | place: Costa Rica: the Eastern... | reverse complement strand
TGGGTAAAAACCTTCGGGGCGCGTGCCGCAGTGGTCAACCGGTGCCAAACCCATGTGAGTCAATGACTCATTAAGCCGATCCCAGGATGCAGGTGTCGGAATCACTGTTCCTGGCTCCACCGTGCTCGGGTCTACTCTGAGATGGTTTGGGTTCTGGCGAACGAAGTCTACGATGACGGGGTCGACCCCATTTTCTTCTGCCCAATCGATCCAGTCGGATTCTGATGGGTTGAGGTCGACGACCCAAAAGCGACGTAAAAGCGCCGGGTCCATGTCGTTAACATCGTATTCGTTACCCCAGTTAACCGCTGCGACAACGCGCGTTTCGGGATGTAGACGAAGTGGTTCGCCGTCCACGTTGTTGCCCAGCTCTCGGTCGAGTACGATCTGAAAGAACGACTGCATGACCTGAGGCATGGAGCGATTAAGCTCGTCGAGCATGAGAACAACGGGTTCGCGACAAGCACGAACATAAAAAGAAGGAAGACAGAACGTCGCCACCCCTGCGGTCTTGGACGTTTCAAAGTCCGGGATCCCGCTCACTTGCGATTCGTCCATCGTCGAACCACGAACATCAATGAAGGGAAGGTCCAGCTCATCAGCGATTGTGCGAGCCATTTGACTCTTCCCGACTCCGGTCGGTCCTCTCATGAGGATTGCCATCTTTGGGGGCAACTTCGAAGCCAGAGTTTTAAAAGTTTTAATGTCCATAATTCGTCTCCATCTAAGTTATGAGGCTACCACCACCTCGTCCACTTTCTTATTATACCTTGTTTTCACCTTCTTTGCACAAATTTTATTTTTTTTATAAAATAATCTCACTCCAAGGGGCGCTAAATGGCGTCTCAGCGATCATGGCCGCGTCTTCTCTCTTGCATCTCGCGTATCATCGCTTGCCACTCCTCCACTCGTTTGTCTCGAACGTACCCTTCGCGCAGCCGCAGCGCGTACCAGAGCGCAAGGAAAGATACCACACCGACGACGATAGAGCCAAAAAATTCTCCTCGAGTGACGCAGTCGACACAAGTTTCCATCGAGCACCTCCAAGTCTTATTGTAGTAACGAGTCGGTGAGTGTACAAAGAAAGTTGACTCCAAGGGGCGCTAAATGGCGTCTCGGCAGTCATAGCAGCGAGGGCAGTTACAAACAAAATGAAAAAAAGTGAAAAAAAGCGTGTACATTTGCGCGTGCCTGGGCCAAGTCGTAAGTCACCTAGCTCGAGCCCGTTTTTTTTACTGTCTTTCTAGAGCTGTAATTGAGCCCTTCCCCATGACCCGTCAGAGGTACCTCTCTTCAGCCATAGACAGTGGCCGTGTGACCACAGCCTACAAATCATAGCCAGGAACCGAAGTGTTAGTGAGTGTTATGCAGTGTAAGAGAGTGTATAATTGTGTCTCTGAGTGACAAGAGACTCGGGCCAGTGCTGCTAGCGGGTACACAGAGGGAGGGTAAAACGCTGGTGCGTGTGCTGAGTGTGGGATGTGTTCTATTAAGCGTATGCGTAGTCTTAAGCGTTATTGCTTCTATAAGAGATGTGTTGTGTGTGTGAGGTGTTGTTGGTAGTGTTTCTATTTCTATTATATCGGTTTGTAGCCCAAATTTATTTTCGAAAAGCTAGACTAAGATAAAATCTCTTCTTTTTTTCGCTTGTAATCTTCTATTGCAGATCTAATTGCATCTTCAGCTAGAACTGAACAGTGAATCTTTACTGGCGGCAAACTTAAGTGTTCAGCAATCTCGGTGTTTTTAATTGTCAATGCGTCTTCTAGGGTTCTACCTTTTACCCACTCAGTAACAAGTGAAGACGATGCAATTGCGGATCCACATCCGTAAGTCTTGAACTTTGCGTCTTCTATTACACCATTTTCACTAACTTTGATTTGCAACCTCATCACATCTCCGCATGCAGGTGCTCCAACTAGACCTGTCCCTACACTCGAGTCATCTTTGTCTAGTCTCCCTACGTTTCTAGGGTTCTCATAGTGATCTAATACTTTTTTTGAATATGTCATACGCTGAAACTTTCACCACAACCACACGTTCTCTTTGCGTTGGGATTCACGAACTTGAATCCTGACTGCTGAATGTCGTTGAAGTAATCAATTTCTGTCCCCATCAGATACAAGTAGCTTTTTTTGTTAATATGGATTTCTATTCCGTTTGACTGAAGAACCCTGTCGTTCTCGTCTGCTTCCTTTGAAAGATTTAATGTATATGAGAAACCTGAGCACCCTCCACCTTTAACGCCCGGGCGAAGTGCAATAAAATCAGAACCTTTAAGAAGCTCTTTTACTTTCTGTGCGGCATTTTCTGTAAGTGCGATCATATCTTAGACCCTTTCGTGAATCTATTTAAAGTAGAAGCCCTTTCTAAGGACGTTTTCGTCTTCAACGTATGTGTAACCTCTGGGAGGTCGAATCTTTTCTCCTTTGAAGACTGGGATTGCTGATTCGTAATCTCCGTGTCTCCAGTTTGGGTTAAGCCTAATGTGTATCTCTATGATTTTGTCACCTATCATTTCGATATTAAAGTGTCGATAGTCTCCTTTGAGATTCTTGAGAATCTCAGGAAATGGAACTTCCCTGTCTATTGTTCTCCACTCTCGCCATTTCCACATAGGATCTTTCTTTCTTCGAATCCCTTCTAGGCATAGAATCTGTTCACCATCTTCATAGTCAACACTCAGGTGTTTTCCGCTGAATGTTTCGCACCAAAAGAATCCGTCAGGAACTAACTGACTAGTGTCGCTCTGGATATTAACAAACTGAGCACCTAATCCCATTCCCATGAGGTTCATGATAGGTCGGACAATATAGTTTCCCGGCTTTGAAACTGGCATGCCCCTCGGTCCACAATCGTAACCCAGACGAGTCGAAAGAATAAGCTTGTCCATCAACCAGAGATCTTCGTGATGAAAGTCTTTCCAGCCCACTAAGTCTTCGTATTTAGAATCTTGAATCAAAAACCATTTTCCTTTAAAGCTTGAACTACTATAACAAGAACCACAGAGACTGCCAGACCCATGAAAACCTTCATTAAATCTTTGACTACAACAGGCAAGATTCTCTTAGCGTTCCTCCGATGCCACGTTCCGATTGCGAGCTCTCTTCCGCAAAGGAGACCTACAAAAACCCAGGTTGTAGACATCGGAACGTTTGACCATTCCTTAAATATCAGAAGAATTCCAGCGTATACGAAATCTACAATCGTAGCAGATCTTACGAACCTTGTAGATGATTTACTGGAAACTATATCTTGTATCTTTCCCCCACCTTCGTAGAAGACAAGTGCTAGCATCGAAATAACGAGGACAAGAACAAACGACAGATAGGATACATCAAGGGATCTAGGTAGAAAAACAGCTACGTTGGCCAGGTCATGACTTAACCAAGTAAACCACAAGAAACCTGTTGTCACCCATTGCAGAGCTCTCCAGAGCTTCTCCTGTTTTGGAGGTATTTTCTTGCGCTCGTTTATCATCCAGGACACTATTAGCCAAATTAGGTAAGCGGCGACTGCGGCGACTGCATATCCCATCACGCTCTTAGTCAGCATCTTTTCAAACATGACACCGGTGCTGAACACAGAGAGTACTAAAAAAGTAGTAGACACAGGAATTCCAAACCTAGTGAGGCTCAGTAGAATGATCGGTGCTGCTATGTGATACCACTGGATTTCAACCGGAGGTATTCTGTCAAGTCTGCCAAATGTAATATCACCTGAGTAGTTGAGCCAGCTCCAAAGAATAGCTACAATAGCAACTATGCTAGCGGCAATCCACAGCTTCCACCAGGGTGTCTTCTTGTTTGAAGACATAAAAGTACCCAGTGTCTGAACAGCATCATTACTGATAACTGAAGCTCCTGCAATAGTTGCCCCGATTATTCCTAATGCTTCAATCATCCGCCCTCACTAATCAATTCTATATTTGAGAACATCGCTACCCCTAGTTCTCCTTCATCAACCCAGAAGATTTTTGCACATCTTGGAAGACCGTAAGGGACTTCCATTATTAGACCTACTCTACCTGAGTATTTTCCACTAGACGTAAAACTTATTAAGTCGCCGACTTTTATCAATTTTCATAGCTTTCTCTGAGTGGCCCGCAGTAGTCTCTAATCTTTGTTCTTTGAATTCCGACTCTATCATACTCTGACCAGGGATCTTCAATATTATTTCTATCACTTCTCTTTAGAAGAAGATCCTCGTTTTTAGAAACAATGCAAATAGGACAGTTCCTGCCCAGCTTAAACACTTCTTCTTCAATATCATCTAGTTTCGAATTAAGCAGATGATTTACCATCGAGCTTACATCAACGACGTGCTCTACGACGAAGTCTGCGTAGTCGTACCCTAGTTTTCTAATTCTTCCTGCAGTTGCTGGAAAGATTCTAGATCGAGCAACACTCAAATGAAACACAAGATCTTCGTAGCTTTCTTGATCTAAGATTTCTCTAGCTCCTTCACTGATATATAATGGCTGATAGTTTTCTAGACCATGCTCCCTGAATAGAAGCATTGAGATAGCCTTTTTGAGAAAACCTATGTCCTGAGTTTTCTTGTAACTCTCGATCAATATTCTTCCCGAGGTAATCCGAGCAACAAGCTCAGACTGCTTTAAAAGTTTATTCATGGAAAACAACCTCAATTTCATCCACGTAGTCCCAAGAGACTGACCCTGCCGGATAGGATAATCCACGATCTCCGTTCCACATGACGTCAACCACTGGGGCATAATCTACCCAGCCAGGTTCGTCAAGAACATAGGACTCGGTTAAAACCAATCCTATCAGCCCAGAATTGTGAAGCTCTTCGTGCGGAAAATTCTTGTATCTGACTAGATCTCCGATCTTCATGAGATCACCCTGACTGAATTACTTCTCGACCAGACATCTGTCCGAGACTCAGTCTTCTGTGTGTCAAACCAAAGAACGTGAAACATACCTTTGCTCTTACTGAACACAACACCTTTTTGCGTCTGGTCAATCTTGTCCGCTGCTTCCCAGTCTACTCCGAATTCTAAAGATTCTGATACTACATCTCCAACTCTCATTTTATCCTCCGTAAACTGCTAACCCGATAAGATAACAAAATCCGTAAAAAAGAACTATCGTAAGCACTGGTTCCAAGTCAATTCTCCTGCTAATTTAGGCCAAAAAAAGTATTCCAATAAGTACTGCTACAAAAAAAATTGGAAAAAAAGCAATAATGATAGCACCAGCTATTAGACCTATGTAGAACCTAAAGGCAAGCTCTAAAGATTTTAATATAAAATCAAACATGGTCTACTGTAGTAACCCCACTATGCAATTCCTTCGTACTTGGTCATTCGGTCTACGATGTATCCGGTGAAGATGTAACCTTTGTCGTGCTTGACGTTAGCCATCCTACCGCCGTCATAAAGTTCTACCACTGTGAACTCTGGCTTTGAACCTTTCTTTCGATCTGCAATCCGAGGTGCTCGGTAATAAACTCTATCTCCAACTTTAATTCTCTTGGTCATCTTGACCTCCTCTGTTGTTCCTTTATAGTAATATTATACACACAGTGGAGGTTTTTTGCACAAATTTGAAATTAATTTATTCTATGGAAGTGATTTTCGAAAATTGAGGAGTTTTCTTAAGAAGTGAATTAAAAGTTGCAAAAAACTACGAGATCTAGCTTCTCCTTCCTTGACAAGCGAAACAGAACCCTGTTTGTCAATCCACCCTACAAGGCGCCCGGGCTCAAAGACTGGAACTGCCTGAGCTTTTTCTTGTAGTTCAAGTATGTATTTTGCGTCTTTAAGAGATGAGTAAGTTCCGAGAGAAAGAAATGTAGTGTCTGGCCCTGATGATAGACGTATGCTAGGTGTCGAGTAGATAGTCTTAAATGTCGATCTATGTATCTTCCCAGCTATGTTGTCGTTTCCATCGTACGCAATTATTTCGTCTCCTTCGACAACGTATCTAATAGGCTTCCGAATTCTTTCAAGTGGATTTCCGTACACTCTAGACTCTTTTCTTCGGAAGGACCGGTCGAATCCAGTGTGCAAACACATAGTACCCGGAGTTAAAAATCTGCTTCATGATCGGTAGCCTGGAAAAGCAAACTGATTTTTTAAATCCCATCTTTTCATACATCAGCCTGAATGTTTCTATTCCGACTGTTTCTTCACCGCCAAATTCACCCCGCATTTCAGACTCAAAGTCCCGATCAGCAGAAGCGAAGTCGGGACTACTAATATCAATGAACTCAATCCCACAGGCCTCTCCTTTTTTTCTAATTGTGTTGATTTCTAGAGAGCAAACATAGCAAGATTCGTCATAATACACTTTGTCTTTTTTTTCACTCATGTAAACAACACCACACTTAACATCACGCCGAACGCTATCACTAAAATAGGCAAGGCAACAGCTATCATAATCTCAGCCCATGGAGTTATGTTCTTCATACTTTTTAATCCTTTTCATGAAATTTTCTTTCTGCTCTTGAGTTCGAAGCTGTCCGGACTCCGCAGTCGGGAAAGAAGACAATGCATGCATATATCCTTTTATGACTCTACCCAGATTTTTGACCCCTACACCAATGCCGCATGTAGGAGACTTGTTCACTCCGACGAAACCAACTATTTCTGGGTCTTGAGTGATTTCTCGACATCGTCTTTCTAGCTGTTCGCTAATATCTTCGCCGGCGCGGATTGCTTCTATTTTACTTTCTACCTGTATTAATCGGATAGGCGGTCTTGGAGTTCCGAAGAGATCGTCCTCAGGGCAAACCGGAACTACTGTTAAGCCTTGATTTTCTAGCCACTCAATAAGCGAGTGTGCTGTTTTAGACTTTCCATTCCACCTTACTTCTTCACCCATTAGGCACTTACTGATCAGTATTTTCTTCATCTCTTAGTAATGTGCCAAGTGTTACTATATGGGCATGGATAGACAGTAAGAGACAGAGATTCTCTAATGTTCCCGAGACGTATTGCATAGTAAGCATCTCTCCGAGTTTTGTATCTCTGTTTTGGGTTTCCGTCTCTATCTCTGCAATGTTCGCAGATTTCAATTTCTGGCGGGATCATCATCTAATGTTTTGAGTTGCAACAAATAGCAAAACTGTAACGAACCCAAGAATTATCGAACCTGTTGCCAATGTTATAACTCAGTCAGTAGCTCTATTGTCCACAGGATATCTCTCCCACTCTGAATCGAGCCATTCATTCAGTCGCTCTCTTGTCTCTTCGACTTTGAGTAGAATCCAGTGACCGCCCGTCCATTGTTCGGCGGTCCAATTTTTGTTATCTGTGCTGATCCTAAGCTGTCCTGGGATGTAATTTGCTTCCATTTGACCACTCCTTTAGAACAGTCTTTAAATAGGTGCACAGACATTCATTTTTTCTTTTTCTTCTTCTTCTTTTTTCTTTTTATTATCTCTTCTCTGTATGCGTTAGACTCTTCTTTAAGAACATATACGTCGTTTTCATAGTAAAGTCTTCCCCAAGACTCGCAACTTGCGATACTAAGAGGTGCATCATCTCCAAAATGGCGCCTTAGCCAGCTATGTCGAGCCCAACCTCCAAGCCAGCTGCTAGGTGTTGGTATCCATATTCGACCATCTGCTTTAATGAACTGACATTCTCTAATCATCTTCCACACCTTCCAAGATGACACCGGTGCAAAATCCGCCTCGCTCCTGATATTTCTTTTCAGCAGCCCTTTCGACGGCTGACATCGATATGTCATATTGGGCGCAGAAAGATCGCAGGACTTCTAAGATATCAGCCGCCTCTTCAGCAGAGGGTTCTGTGAAGAACTCGTTCACTTCTTCGATAAACTTAGAAAACAAGAAGTACGGCATCTCATCGTCTGATGCATATCGAACCTTTGGAGTTTTCCCACTTTGTTCAATTATCTTCGGTATCTTGTGTCTTACGAGCTTCTTCTTCACCTGGGTTCCCTCTGTTTTGCAAGATGGTCTGGATCTCGTCTATGTCTTTTTTGATGTCATCGAGCATCCTGAGTGTTTCTTCTGCTTCCCTCAGGGCGATGTCCAGTTTTCTCGATGACGATTCTAATGAATCGAAACTCTTTCTGTATTTCGCTCTTCTTTCCGCCGATTCTTGGCGGGTTAATTCTGTTTTTTCGTTGATCGACCATATTGAAAAACTCACGATAGCCAGTGTTGCGAAAATTGCGACCCAAAAACCTCTATCTTTTAGAAACAATACTTTCCCTTTCAGTATCTTCTTTTTCGCCACCAGTCGATTGCGGCAGTTCCGACAAAAATTGCAGCAGCTAGTGTGATTACATTTACGACAAATTCGACCATTTGATTTCTCCTTCTATGATAATCTTATCAGAGGAGATTGAAGTGTTCAAGTTTTTTTAGTTATCGTATCGATTTCTTAAGATGAGGGGAAGAGCGACGAAGAGAAACATGAAGAGAGAAGGTGATGATCCTCCCACGCTGCAGCCACTTTCAGTCACATAAACAGCTTCTGGCTGACTTGATTCGGAACCTGATGTAATACTCACGTCAGGTTCAAAGTAATCCCAGTCCATGTTCCTGTAGCCTGCGTGAGGATCTGATGGATCCTCTTCGGCCGACGTGGTTTCTTCCGCAGGTTCCGCTTGCTGCGTCGGATTTCCCTCTTCGGGTTCGGTTTCCGGAAAGAGATCATCGAAATAATCGAACACTTCCTTTTCAGGTTCTTCAGGTGCGGGTTCTGGTTCGGGTTGTGGTTCAGGTTCATCCGGTACGATGATTTCATAGAAAGGCTGATTGATCATAATGGGTCCAATACTCACTCCGATTTCGTGGTGAATAGGATTGTACCATCCCTTGTCGAAGTTTCCAAGAATGTTAATTTGGTCCAAAGTAAACATCTCACCCTCAGAAACTTGGATACTGAGGAAATACTCGTGGTACGCAGATTGCTCATCTCTGGCAGAGAGGTTCAGATACATGTCCCATGCCATGAGGTCAGCACGTCCATCTACGAAGATTTCCCACTCCCAAAGCGTGATGTTGTACTGGGTCTTGACACTGTATTCTTCGTTCGCAAATCCCTTGACCTGAACATCACCTTCGAGTTCAACGTTACCCTGTTCATCAACTTGGTACTCCCCATGGGCGACAGCAGCACCTTCTGTGTTCACACCCAAGCCGTATTGGTTCTTTAGCGTTACCTGACCGTATGCATCGATCCCATAAGTTTCGAAAGGAATCGACCAATCCCACCGAAACGCTCCTTGTTCGAGCTCAATGTTCGTGTGCGCTTCTACGGACATGACCGGATGCTCTCCCCAGTCTTGCCACTGGTCTGTCCACAATCTACATTTTACGCCATCTGCCCAGGAAAACGGGGCCCAGTGACAATCATCACCGGGCGTAACTCTCGTTTTGATAACCGCGACGTAAAAGTCAGAACCTCGATCGATCGATGATTCAAACCAGAAGAACTCGATGATCGCGTCAACGGTGTTACCAAACTTGTCAGAGTTACCAGCGTAAAGTGTGTTTCCTTCGAAGAAAGCGTAAGGTTCTAGTTCAGCGTTGGGATTCCCGATAGGGACTGATTCATTGAAGAAAACATCGATATCACCCTCTAGAATCTTCGCACCTGAATACGATGTTTCGCTTTGGCTAACATCTTGACCAAAAGCGAGCGAAGACAAAAAGAGTGTGAGTAAAAAACCAAGGGACTGTGTTTTCATTATTACCTCGTGTGATGGGGAATGAGCCATTTTAGACGCATATATTATATCACCGAAAACTTCTGTGTATAAGGTAGGTTATTCGAGACCTGCGATGACCTCGTCGATTCTCTTGATGTAACTGTTCATGAAGTGATCACTGACAGATTCATGCAGCAAGTTGGACCACGTACCTGATATTAATATCCGATTCGCATTGTGCTTGCTCAGCCACTTCCAATGTCCTCCATCTTCGAGTATAACCTCTTCACCCAGATGACGATAAGGACCATGAATCGCCGAGATCACTGTAAGCGGTGGGACCAAAGGAACTATGTCCTCGTGATCAACGATACGCAGGAGGTTTAGGTTCCAGAAGGTTTTCACACCATCTTCATTGGTTACCTTAGGTTGGCCGAAAGTGATACAGGATTTAATCTCTCGACCTTCTTTGAGGTAATACATGCCCAAAATTGCGGCCGCTGCGCCGCCCAGAGAATGTCCTGTGATTCTCAGAGAGTAACCTTCGGGGATTCGGGGATAGAACTGCTGATATGCCGCTTTTGCGAGATCATGAAATCCTTTATGAACATATATGTCCAGAATCGCATCGCGTTCCTTGATGTATTTTGCATCCATCACAGCGTTGTGCTTGTTCGCAGTTCCTCGGACACCCAACCAAATTTCTTTGTTCTCGTGATCTGTGACCATAACGATGCGTGATTGTTGTTTGGGTAGAACCATTGTCCACGCAGAATCACCGTATTCAGCAGCGATCGCCTCAGGTGTATCATACGTTAGCTTGCTGAGTGTTGCGTGCTTCTTGACCAGATCCCAATCGATATTACCGCCATCTTTCTTGCCGTACATATTGATCAATAAAGGACCACAACCCCATGCAAGGGAAACAACTAATGCAATTATTACTAAGACTTTCAAGATCATTCACCCACCTTTCATAGAAATGATGTGGGTAAATATGACGAGTGTTTAGTTTAGAACTTCGTAGAACTTAAAATCCATCCACGGTCTTTGGCTATTTTCTCTTATTACCATCTCTTCTTTCCCGAAAATAGCGATCACAGACGGATTATCATCTAGATCAACCCACTTCTCGAGAACAATACCAGTTCTTTGCATGAAAGAGAAGCAGAAGGGGCACGAACACCCGGGATCTTCACATCTGCTGGCTTGAATTAAATCCCCTATGTTCATCGTGCTCTCACTCTTCAGAAGGATCTCTCAGTATTTCTATATCTTCTAAGTCGACCCATTCTTCTAAAAAGATGCCTGAATTCTCTCTACCCGACCACATGACGTGGACTCTCTGAATAAACCCAAAAATTTCAGGCTCAGAGAGAGTTAATCCTGTGAAGTTCATGGTTCCAGCATCAGAATATGAACATTTGTCTCTTAGCTTGACGAGCGTTCCTGATTTCATTTGGTCTAGCTTCTTGATGGGTATATGCCGTTAAGACATATGATGTAGACGGGTTCATTGATCCAGTTTCTAGGTGACCCATTTTTATCTTTCTCTCTAAGATCTGGCAAAGCGAATGTGGTTCTTCCATCGCCACCGTATTTTGTTCCCAGTATCGAGAAAAGAGCAGAGTTATTTAATATTGGGAGAAGCTGGCCTGAGCAGAATGCCCAGTTTCTAGGTGCGAAGGTTCCCCCAAACATTTTAATCTCTCCGATTGTGCCATCCATGTTGACTCCTTATAGTTTAAACCAGAGATAAATATACTACTTCTGGTGCCAACGGCGGGATTCGAACCCGCAAGCCCACAAGGCGGCAGATTTTAAGTCTGCTGTGTATACCAGTTCCACCACGTTGGCAGCGATTTATTGAACGGAATTTTTCTGTGTCGGAAACCTTCCATAGTTTCCCATTCCGTCGTAGTCTATGAAGTCAGTCGATGTACCAGAAGTCTCTGGAATATCATCATGCGGTCTCTCCTTTTTTACCTCATCTAGCTTGTCAATGTATCTCCGTCCCAAGACCAACAGGCTTGAAAAAGAAAAAACAAGAAAGAAGACTTTTAAGAATTCGGCAAGGTTCTGAGACATATTTTATTCCTTATAGTAGTTCGCAAGTCCCATAAGTGTAGGAGCCCAGAGACCGATAAAAATACCGAACCTCTCTGCGTGTCCAGGATCTGAGTCTCCTACTGTGACCCAAGTTAAAATTGATGCTGCAACTGATGCGAGCGATGCTACGAAACAAATGTTCGATAGTTTTTTATTGCTGTTCATATTATTTCCTTTCTACATTCCGAGAAGAATTAAAAGCACGGCGTATACAAGACCGACAAGAATTGATACTGCGACGAGGGCAAAAAAACCAGCAGTATCTATCAGCTCAATCGCGGAATGTACTTTGCTAATAAAGCTCATGATTTCCTCCTTCTAAAATTTAGAAATCTCTAAGCTGATGTACAAAACAAAAAAGCCGCCCAAGAAATTGGGCGGCTTTAAAAAAGAGCTCAACTCTTTTGAACTATACGTCAGACGTGTTCGCGCCCAATGCATCATTCAAGAAAGATCGAAGAACCTGCGCTTCCTTGATAGTCATTCCAACCGTAGTAGTTCCTACCGAATACTGCTGACCTTCCGCAGGTCGGGTTTCGATTGTCAACATATTAGATCCCGCCTTCTTGGATGTAGTGTTTCGGTATACTCCGAAGTTGAAACGTGCAGTGCTCTTCTCACTAAAAAAGTTATTGTTGCTCATTTTTTCTCCTTATATTTTGAGCGATTGGCTCCGTTGCCAATGAATGAATAGTATCTCTATGACCTATAGTGTACAAAAATTAATTAAAAAAAACTCCAATGTTTTTCATTTTTTCTATAATCTCATCGACGCATTCGTCAACAGTCAAAACACCGGTGTCCACCCTAAGCACTCCTGGGTGTTGCATATTAGGCTCTTCGTAGGGTGCATCAATTCCCGTAAAGTTCTTGACTTTTCCTGAGCGCGCCTTGGAATACAGTCCCTTTGGATCTCTAGACTCACATACTCTTAAACCTGGATCTAAGAACACTTCAAGGAACTTTTCAGTACACGTAGACCTCGCTTTTCTTCTATCTTCTAGATAGGGAGATATAAAAGCTGTTATTGTAATTGTCCCACTTTGCGCAAATAGGTTTGCAACCTCTCCGACTCTTCTAATGTTTTCTTTTCGGTCTTCAGCAGAAAAAGTCAGGTCAGAGTTTAGGCCCATTCGGACGTTGTCACCATCGAGCATGTGGGTACTTAGGCCAAGGTCGAACAGCCTTCTTTCCAGGGCGTTGCCAATCGTAGACTTTCCCGACCCAGAGAGACCTGTTAGCCAAACAACGCAAGGGTTGTGGTGATTTCTTTTAGACTTCTCTCTCAGAGAGACAGATTTTTTGTGCTTGTATAAATTGTCATTCACTGTCTTTGTCCTTGACACCAAAGCTTGAGAAGTTGTACCATGCTCGTTCGTGGAAGTAATATAAACCGGTTTTGGTGATAACTTCTATAATACCAATTGATATCCCGACTATAGGATCTCCTGTCACAAACCAGCTCACGGCCATTGTGTCAAGTGTCCCGACTATTCGCCAGCTAAGAGCTTTTGCGAGGTGTCTTTTTCTGCTTACCAAAACCTTATCTTTCTAGACGCAAGACTTCTACAGGGCACCATCTGACTTTTTCTTCTGAGCTGAAAAGAATATTGACTCCTGGTACAGGACCTCTAACTTCACATGAAATAATCAAGCCTGTAGTCCCTTCGGGAATAATTGTCTGCAGCAAACCCTTGTTGTGAGTAAACACAGAAGCAGGATAATTCGTGTTAAGTGAAACTAATTCCCCTTCTTTCATTCTGCAGCCTTTTCGAAATCTTTCTTGCCGGCTTTTTGAACGAACACTGATCTTATCTTGACGATCTCTCCTTCGTAAAGGACATAGGCTGTACCCATCAGCTTGTCATGCTTGACCAGGACACCCATGTGGCTTTTAGGAACCTTTGACCAGTTTCTTGAGTTGCGAACATCTGCAACTGACATTTCTTCCCATTTGGCAAATCTCACAAGGTCACCCTTTTGCATCTTTATCCTCTTTGTCGCAGTTCTCACATCCAGGCAAATAGTTCCCATTTACATAAGCAATCGTAAAGACTCCCAAGATTATTGAGAGGCAAATAAATAAGTCACCAATTAATTTCCAATCCATCATAATAAATTCTAAAACTCATTTTCTAGATTTATAAAAAAAGGTGGCTCAAAAGAGCCACCTTCAAATTAAGGAGTAAAATGTCTGTAGAGAGCGTTATTTGATATCGATCGCAATCGGCTGCGCCTCTGACTTTCTCGGGACTGTGATTGTCAGCAGCCCATTCTCAAAAGTTGCTGCTGATCCTGTTAAGTCCAGATTGTTATCGTAATTCACATAGGTTTTAGTAAAGTTTCTCCGTGCGATTCTACGTGCAGATTTTTCCTCAGGCGTTTCCGTCTTTGCAGAAACTGTAATGGTCTGATCTGTTGGTTTCACGTCAACTGTGAGCTCTTCTCTTCTGAACCCTGCGAGGGCGAATTCTAAAACTGTTCCGCCATCTTCATTATGATAGATGTCAACTACCGGGTAACCCTGTGTAGATTTCTGTACATATGTTGGAATGTCATCGAAGAAAGTGTTGAATACATCGTCGAAAACTGATCGGCCTAAAAGTGATGGTCGATACCCTACTCTAGTGGTGAGTGCTGTGGTCATAGTTCATTCTCCTTTGTTAGCAAGTTAAACCACTGTCAGTTGAAACCCTACTATAGGCGTTTCCCCTTGACATTTATAATATAAGCACGGATTGAGTGATGTACACCCCTCGTCCGTTAAATTTTTTGAATTTCTTCCGGCGTGACCGGTTGCTCGTTCTGAGCACTTAAGATATCTGAAGCGATTCTCACAGCAATCACTTCACGGGCGTTAGATGAACTTAAGTTCACCTGCAGATCCACAAAATCTTCTAACGCTTTCAAAACAATATTTTTAAGATGCGTTTTCTCTTGATTGTCAAACATGATTCTACTCCTTATCTACAATAGAAAGTTTAACACTGTGATCGAGAATGTTCACGTATTTTTAAAGAGAATTCAAAAGTTTAATGATCTCGTCTGCAGTTTGATAGAAATTCCCGGAGCTTCGGTACAGTTTCTTGTGGGGGTTCATGGTATCGTAGTCCAAGTACATCACGTCGCGAAATGATAGATTTTCTGTATAAATTGTCCGAACATTGTTAAGTTCCTCCACAGAGGATAACAATCCCGCGCCCCACGCTTTCGGCTCACCCTTCTCAGTACAGATTCCAAACTCCACAGTGTACCAGTACAGTTGAGCGATTTTCTCGATCATTAAGCTATCCGATCGCTTTGCAGCTCGCCCAAACGCTCGATTCAATTCTCTATACTTTGAATCTGCAAAGAAAACACAATGCCCCATCACTTCGTGTACGATATCAGGCTCAGGTGTGTAATGTGGGTTTGAGTGGTGACGAATGTAACGTGTGCACAGCATTGTTCCTTCACTCAGTTTTTCCATGAACCTTCGAGTTTCAATTAGTCCCTCAACTGGATGGACCCGAAAATTGTGCTCTGCCAGCTCCTTGTTTATCTGGCTAAACTGGGGAATAGAGCTAGGGGATATGTTTAGAGAGTCTAGAGCTGCCCTGTAGGGACTGCAAGCATTTGAGATGTATAATTTATTAAGTTCAGAGAAGATGTACTCCCAGGTCTTATTCTCAGTCTCGAGATAAAGAATGTCCTCGCACGTTTCTGCAAGGTTAGCAGCTATGTGATCTCTCCGTATTCTATACTGCTTATCTTCAAAGCCTGGATGTTTCTTCAATAGACTCTCAGCTGATTTTCCAACGGGACATAAGATTTTGTAACCACAAGGGCTCAGAACTCCAGCTCCAGCCCCCAGTCATATCCCAAGACTTAGTTCCTTCAAGGTGGCCTAGAGAAATAACCTTCTCCAAAATATGATCGTGATCATAGAGAAACCAATCTCCCGTAGACCTATTTCGAAAAGCTACACAAAGCTCTTTTCCCTGATAGTGTTTAGAAAGAGTTACTCGACCCTTTAGCTGGACTTTTAAAACTCTAGAATCAGAAGACCTGTAGAATATCAAGTCTGCTCCATGCTTGTCGCCGTTTATCTTTTGGCTTTCGAGGTATCCCCATTTCGCCATCTGAGAAACTAAGAGTGCAGCGTTGTAGCTTTCTTGTTCTTTCCCTGAAAGACTCGAATACTCAATTTCTGAACCTAACCAGCTCTTCGATGATTTTTCCATAAAGCTAAGCCTTTTCCCATCCGTCGATAATAATCTTGTCTCCTTTAGACCAGACCCTAATGTTCTTTACGAAGGGTTTTTCGAATCTTTTTTCACATATCGAAAGAAGTATTTCTTTTTCTGGATTGAGACGTTCGAGCATCTCCAAGACATCTTTGACTTTCATTTTTCCTCATTTTGCTGAGCATTTTCGACCAACCAGGAAGATGACTGAGGTTTGTCAGAACCACCTACCCCAAAAACAATTTCACATCCAACAAGATCACACATATCAGCTTCGGGAATTCTAGAACGCGAGCTTCTGTCACCCCCTTTTGTGAACACGTCCGGTTTAATCTTTTCAATTGCACCGATACAGTTTTGAGTTCCATCATACCAGAGCACAACGTGATCAACACCTTTCAGAGAGTGCAAGATCTCCATACGCTCAGGTTCAGGCATGAAAACGTAGCCCTTTTTTGTCTTGAGGAAACCGTCACCGTTTGCTATGACTACAAACAAGTCTTCTGGATTCTTCATCTCTGCAGTACCTCGCAGGCATCTAACGTGACCAACATGAATCGGATCGAATCCCCCGCATGTAGAAAGAACTCTTCCCGGACCTCTGTTTTTTCCCAGCCAGGCTGAGAACTTATCAATATCTTTCCAGATCATATCATCCTCAAATTGAAACAGCTGAATTCTTACAGCTCTTACAAATATATCCACCTAGGCTAGGTTTTTTAACATTAGGGAAGTATTTTTCACAGTAGATGCAGTCTACACCGTAGTCATTTTCTCCTCTAATAAACGCATCAGATCTCTCAGTAATTCTATTATGAGTCCTTTGCATGAATCGAGAATGTGATCTACCCGCCATCTTTATCATCCTTCCAGAATTCTTTATACTCTTCTAGTTTCTGTTGGGCCCAAATCCCAAAGCACAAAAGTGTTGAGAAAAAAGCACCAGCCAGTATTAACTTAAACAAGGTATCCATCGATCAACTCCAGGTCGTGATCGCAAGCAATATCAACGTGCCCATCTTCGTAAAACACTCTGTACGGTACAACGCTATTCAACACTTCGATGACGAGGCCTTTTTGCTTAAGACCCTTGTCATACACAAGGTCACCGATTTTTATAGATTCTTCTTTATCAAGTAAGATACTAATAGCACACCTCCGACAAAAGCAGCGATAGTTCCGGCTGCCTCCATCATCTCTTGCAATTTAAAAGCGTAAAGTCCAACTTCTGGCATAGGTCACCTCCCGGCCCATCTTGCGGCCTCTCTGTTTCCTATATATTGGTATCCACCCTTGTTGAAAAGAGGGGCAGAGCACTTCTTTTTATGTTCTATAGATTTTTGAGCTTCCCTGTCACCACAATTAAGACACACGTGATATCCAAGAGCTTTTCTACGTGGGTGATATTCTTCGCCACACTCTTTGCATTCAGGCCATTCAATTGAATCATAGTCAATATCAATCATTTACATTTCCTTCCAGGTGATTGTCGACTGAACTTAATCTGAATTAGATTCGCTAACTTCATTCTTTTTCGATCCGGTCTCCAAGCATGTCGATCGGTCCCACCCATTCATCTTTAATTTCGTAGATAGAGCCCTCAGAAAGTATGCAAGTTATTCGAGTTGACTGATCGATCTCTATAAGCATGCCCGTCTTCCATTGCCAAATATTACAGTGGCTTTCATCCTCAGGTGGGTTCGCACAAAACAAAACCATGTCACCCATTTTAATATCTCCCCTAAGAATGTATTCTTCTTCTCCAGTTTTTTCGCTCTTCTTTTTCTTAAAAGAAAATATTTCTTTCCAGGGTTTTCCAAACAGACTCATGAATGCTTCCAGATCATTTCTTAGTGATAGTACATTCATAAGTAATAATCCAATCACCCTAACTTCTTTAAAAAAGCGCCGTGCTCTTTTGTAGTCGTACCGTCTTTCCACAAAACCATAGCTGATTTTCGAGTGCCTCCCACGTTTTTGTAGAGATCAATCTTAGACACTGTGACTTCTAAGACTAAGCCAGGATTTTTGTTTTTATAGTCTGCTCCAAAGAAACTTGAGCTGAACTCTACAAGATCACCGACTTTCACTATTAGTAACCTCAACGCTTAAATCACTCAAGTAAGGCCGGCCACCATCGGAGAACTCAACAACGTCCCCGCAGTCAAAATAAACACGAGCGCTGTCAACAACGCGCAGACCGTAACTCTTAAGAGTAGTACTCAGAACTAGGCCTCTTTTTTTATAATATTTCTTGAGGTAATAAGGCGTCTGGCGTCCAGTTACCTCTACAAGATCTGCTGATTTGAT
>Ga0163109_10001520_pt1 | contig 18312 bp, 15 predicted proteins | sample CRUFie1St13metaG_FD_108704 | JGI IMG/M metagenome (GOLD analysis project Ga0163109, IMG submission 108704) | Marine microbial communities from the Costa Rica Dome - CRUD Field 142mm St13 metaG | ecosystem: Environmental > Aquatic > Marine > Oceanic > Photic zone | place: Costa Rica: the Eastern... | reverse complement strand
TGCCGCCAGCGTACGTTCTGAGCCATGATCAAACTCTCAAGTTTAAAAACGGCGCACACTAGCTTCTATATAAATTCTAAGAATAAAATTTATATAAATGTTGAAGTGTGTACGACAAATTTTTGGTAACCTTAACCGTCCACACTTCTCTTCTTAAATTTTTACTTTTTAAATAGCTAATTGGACAAAAAGCCCAATAATCCTCAGATATTTATTGTATTAACAATAATTTTATTGAGAAAGTTTGATGCTTATAGGCTAAAATAATAGGAAATCAAGCACTTAACAATAAAAAAAACATTAAAAAACCGTTGATTTATAGGGTTTTTTTTGATTTTTTCATTGTGCTAGACTAATAATCGCTAAATCAAAAATTAAATAATGCTTAACAAAATTAAGTTTAAATTTAAAAATAATACAGAAATTGTAGCCCTTGGGTTGCTTGTTATTATAACAATAATTTCAACGTCCTATTATAATTTTATAAAAAAAAAAGTTTACACTAATTACAAAACCACAATTAATAATATTTATTTAAAAAAAACTATTAACCACATTTTTGATAATTTAGAGCCAAAATTTAAAAAAATTAATCACAAAATTTCATCTGGAGATACTTTTGATAGCATTTTAGAACAGTATTCTGTAAGTAAATCAGAGATTTCAGAAATAAAAAAAAAAATTTCTAAAGAAATTAATATTAATAAATTAAATACAAATCAAAAAATTCAATTTACAATTGATCAAACAGATAACATTGTTAAAGAATTTATATTACAGTTATCAAACACAGAAAAGATATATCTATCTAGAAATGTAGAAACTGATGAATTTAAGAGAGAATTAATAATAGTTAAATTAAAGAAAGATGTTGTATATAAAGAAGATTTAATTTTACAAAGTTTATATAAATCAGCAACAAATCAAAAAATTCCAGCTAGTGTTATTGTAGAGTTTGCAAGAATTTATGGTTTTCAAGTGGATTTTCAAAGAGATATTCGAAAACAAGATGCTTTTCAGATAATGTATGAAATATTTGTAAATGATAATGGTAAAATAATTGAAACAGGTAATATACTTTTTGCTAATCTAAAATTAAGTGGAGAAAATAATTCATTATATTATTTTGATAAAGAAGATAGTAAAGGCCATTATGATAAAAACGGAAAAAGTGTAAAGAAAGCCTTAATGAAAACTCCAATCAATGGTGCGAGACTTTCTTCGCCTTTCGGTATGAGGAAACATCCTATAGACGGATTTAATAAAATGCATCGTGGAACTGATTTTGCAGCACCAATGGGAACTCCTATAATGGCCTCAGGAGATGGTGTTATAAAAAAAGCAGGATGGTGTGGTGGTGGTGGTAATTGTGTCGTAATCAAACATAATTCAACATATAAAACTGTTTATGCTCATATGTCTAAATTTGCGTCGGGTATCAGACAAGGAGTGAGAGTAAAACAAGGTCAAACAATTGGATTTGTTGGTTCGACTGGTAAATCTACTGGACCCCATTTACATTATGAAGTTATCATGAATGGAAAAAAAATTAATTCACAAACATTAAAACTTCCATCTGGCAAAATACTGAAAGGTTCAGATAGAAAAATCTTTGAAACACAAAAAATAAAATTGGATGTTTTAAAATCTGAAAAAATAATTGGACTAAATTAATTCATTCAGTGTGAACTTTTGAGGAGTCTTTTTTAACTTTATTTTCAATATCAATTGTATTTTCACCATTTTCCTCTGGCTTGGTGTTTCTTTGATAGTTATCATTATATTTCGATTTTCTATTATTTTCTTGTTCATTTTGAATTCTAGTAAAATGATCGGCATGCTGAAAATAATTTTCAGACAAAATTTTGTCACCACCTGAGAGTGCCTCTCTTGCTAAATTGTTATATTTTTCAATCAGTTTAGATGCATTATGATTATTCCTATTTGGTATTTTTCTTTGAAAATTTTCATTATTAGAAAAATTAGACGTGAATTTATTTCTATCGTTACCTGACTTAAAATTTCTGTCATTTCTTCTAAAATTATTTCTTCGACTGATATTATTGTTTCTAAAAGTTACCATATTAAATTTTTACTCATATTTTTGTACTTACAATGCATCGATCGTTATTTGCTAAATCTTTAAAAACTTTATTTACGTAAAATCCTCTATCTTTTAAAAGCCTTCTTACACTAAACTTTTGATCATGGGCTATTTCTAAAATAAATTTGCCATTAATCCTTATCAGCTCAGATGATTTGTTTATTATTTTTCTGATTTCTGACAATCCATCTAATCCTCCGTATAAACTTGATTTTGATTCAAAACCAATAATATCTTTTTCCAAACATTTAAAGTCAATCTTATTAATGTAAGGAGGATTAGATAATATCAAATCATATTTGGCATCTATAAAATTGTCAATATCTGATTTAAAAAATTTTACACGATTATTTAAATTTAGTTTAGATGTATTAATTTTACACACGTCAATGCTCTTTTTATTAATATCTATACCAACACCTATGTAATTTTTCCTTTCTTTCAAAATTGAAAGAATTATGCATCCTGATCCTGTGCCAATATCCAAAATTCTCAATTTTGATTTATTTTGGGTTAAATTTAATGCCTGTTCAACAATTAATTCAGTATCTGGTCTTGGTATTAGTACGCCCTCTTTCATTTTAAACTCATAGTCCCAAAACTCTTTTTTTTTGATCAAATAAGCGATGGGTTTTCCTCTTGATCTCTCTTCAATTAGACTTTGAAAATAATTAAAACTTTTTTTTTTTAAATTTCTATCTAAATTTAAAAGAATATAGTTTCTATTTTTTTTAAGTACTTTTGACATTAACAATTCACAATCTAATCCTGATGATTTTATATTATTACTTTCCAAAAAATATTTTGCTTTGCTTATTGCGGTTCTTATATTCATAATCAAAGATTATTAAGACTTTCCTCTTGTGCTTGGAGAGTCAAAGACTCGATCATCTCGTCAAATATTTCCCCCTCTAGAAATTCATCTAATTTATGTAAAGTTAAATTTATTCTATGATCTGTAACTCTTCCTTGTGGAAAATTATAAGTTCTTATTCTTTCCGATCTATCTCCAGTGCCAATTTTACTTTTCCTATCATTTGATCTTTCTTGATCAATCCTTGATCTTTCCAATTCATAAAGTCTAGCTCTTAGAATTTTCATACCCTTAGCTTTATTCTTATGTTGTGATTTTTCATCTTGTTGAGAAACTGAGAGACCAGTTGGAATGTGGGTAATTCTCACAGCACTGTCAGTAGTATTTACTGACTGACCACCAGGCCCTCCAGCCCTGAATACGTCTATTCTTAAGTCAGATTCATTAATCTTTAAATCAACCTCTTCTGCTTCTGGTAATACTGCTACCGTTGCAGCTGATGTATGAACTCTGCCTTGAGTTTCTGTATCTGGAACTCTTTGAACTCTATGAACACCACTTTCATATTTTAAAGTAGAATAGATATTTTTACCTTTAATCGAAGCTATTACCTCTTTTAATCCTCCTGCATCACTACTTGAAATTGAAATGAGCTCTAATGACCATTTTTTTTTATTACTTACTTTTTCATACATCTTATATAAATCTGCCGCAAATAAACTTGCCTCTAATCCTCCGGTTCCAGCTCTTATTTCTATAATTGCATTTTTTTTATCTGCTTCATCTTTGGGCAATAAAAAAAGTTTTAACTTTTTTTCATTTTTTTCATGTTGTAATTTTAAATCATCTAATTCACTTTCTGCCATTTTTATAAGTTCTTTATCAGATTTTTTATCTTCTAAAATTTTTTTCAATTCATTTTTATCTTTTTCAAAAGATATATATCTTTTGGCATTTTCAATTATCTCATTCAAATCAGAGTACTCCTTTGATTTTTCTGCAAATATATTTTTTTCAATATTTCCCGATGCCAAATCTTTCTCAAGAGATGAGTGTTTTTTTATTAATTCTTCAACTGTTTTTTGGGGTATCATTGTTTATTTTTTATCTAATTCGGAGGCTTTTTTTTCAACTTCGCTTACGACTCTTGATATCATTTTTTCAGTTAAAACTTTTTCTTTCTGAATACCAGATAAATAAAGCATATTATTTCCTTTTTTTCCTCCAGTAATTCCAATATCAGTTAGTGCTGCTTCCCCCGGTCCATTTACAACACATCCAATAATAGATAATGTGATGGGTGTTTTAATGTGAGAAAGTTTTTTTTCTAATATTTTAACGGTATCAATCACTTCAAAACCTTGCCTTGCACACGACGGGCAAGAGATAATTTTAACACCCCTATTTCTTAAACTAAGAGATTTTAGGATTTCATTACCAATTTTAACTTCCTTAACAGGATCATCAGATAGAGAAATTCTAATAGTGTCTCCAATACCACTTAAAAGCAATGACCCAATCCCAATAGATGATTTTATGCTTCCAGCTACAAAACCCCCAGCTTCGGTTATGCCAAGATGTAGAGGGTAATCTGTTGCTTTTGAAAGTTGTCTGTAAGCCTCTATTGATAAAAAAACATCTGAAGATTTAACACTTATTTTTAAATTAAAAAAATCTTCATCCTCAAGTATCTTTATATTTCTTAAAGCACTCTCTACCAATGCCTCCGGACATGGCTCCTTAAATTTCTCAAGAATATCTTTTTCCAGGGAACCAGCATTTACTCCAACTCTTATTGAGCAACCATTATTCTTTGCGGCTTTGATTACTTCTTTTATTTTAATTCTATCACCAATATTACCAGGATTAATTCTTAGGCAACTCGCACCACTTTCTGCAGCTTCAATTGCTCGCTTATAATGAAAATGAATATCTGCTATAACAGGTATATCGACATGCTTTATGATTTCTTTAAGAGCTTTTGTAGATGCCTCATCGGGACATGAAACTCTTACCAAATCAGCACCCTCACTTTGGATTTCATTAATTTGTTGTACAGTGCTTTTAATATCTGTTGTTAAAGTATTTGTCATAGACTGTACAGATATTGGATTTTCACCTCCAATTTTTACATTCCCAACGTTAATAACTTTTGTTTTTCTTCTCTCTATGTCTCTAAATGGTCTAATGCTCATTTTTTTATTTTTCTAATTTAAATTCCTTGTGTAAAGCTGCTAAAGCTTTTTTATTATTCTTTTTTTCAATTAATACTGAAATTTTTATTTCCGATGTTGAAATTACTAATATATTTATATTTTTTTTTGCTAAGGCTTGAAACATTCTAAAAGTTACTCCTGGTGTTGTTATCATCCCCACCCCGATAATAGAAATTTTACATACATCTTTTTCAAATAATAATTTTCTAAAATTTATACTTTTATTGCTTCTTATAATTCTTCTCGTCTTTGATAAATCCTCAGATTTAATTGTAAAAGTTAAATCTGTTTCTTTTCCATTGGCTGAAATATTTTGAACAACCATATCAACATTTATCAAATTTTTTGATAACGGCTTAAAAATTGATGCTGCAACACCTGGCTTGTCTTTTACACCAACCAGAGTTACTTTGGAGTCATTATGTGTCAAAGAAATTCCAGTAATAATTTTATTATTAATAATATTTGATTTTCTAGTAATTAAAGTTCCTGGTTTTTTTCTAAATGAGGATTTTACCTCAATGTCAATTCTATTTAATCTAGCATCTTGAATTGAAACTGGTTGCATAACTTTAGCTCCTAAAGACGCCATCTCCAACATCTCCTCATATGAAATAACTTTTATTTTTTTGGCTTTGTTAAACTTATTTGGGTCTGTTGTATATACTCCTTCAACATCAGTATAAATTACACATCTTTCAGCTTTAAAAAATTTTGCAAGCATTATTGCACTAGCATCAGACCCTCCTCTTCCGATTGTTGTTACTCTCTCTTCGTTATTAATTCCCTGAAATCCAGTTATAATTGGAATGCCACCAATTTTAAGATATCTTAAAATTTTATTTTTATTAATAAGATCAATTCTTGAATTTTTATTTAAGCCTTTAGTAATTATTGGTATTTGCCAAGCTAACCAAGATCTAGATTTATAACCATTATGAATTAATCGTCCCGCGATTAGCGAACAAGCTACTTGTTCTCCGGTTGAGACTAACACATCATATTCAGTGTCTGAAAAATTTTCACTCAACTCTTTAGATTTTTTAATTAAATCATTTGTCACACCACTCATTGCAGACGAAACAACAATTACTTTATATTTTTTTTTTTTATAATCGCTTATTATCTGAGCTATTTTTTTAATTTTTTTAATTGTTCCAACCGATGTTCCACCAAATTTCAATACTACAATTCTCATGCTAAATTTATCTCTTAATTAAAATATATTGATAAAATTCATGTTGAATATAAAATCAACGAATTAATGAAAACTAACACAATAAACAAAAAAGAAATAGAAAAATTTTCCAAAATAGCTGAAGAATGGTGGGATCCTTCTGGTAAGTTTAAACCTCTACATAAATTTAACCCAATTAGAATTTCCTATATAAAAGATAATATAATTAGCTCTTTTAAACTTAATGCCTCAGACAATAAACCACTTAAAAAAGTTAAGATTTTAGATATTGGTTGTGGCGGTGGACTTTTGTCAGAGCCGATGTGTAGATTAGGCGCTGAGGTGGTTGGAATAGACGCATCAAGCAGAAACGTTAAAGTAGCAGAATTACATGCAAAAAAAAATAATTTAAATATAAAGTATTTTTGTTCTTCTCCAGAAAATTTAAATACCAACGATAAATTTGATGTAATACTTAATATGGAAATTATTGAACATGTCGAAAATGTAAATTTTTTTCTTGAGTCATGTTCAAAACTTTTAAAGAAAAATGGAATAATGTTTGTTGCTACTCTTAATAAAACTTTAAAATCATATTTATTTGCAATTGTTGGCGCTGAATATATTTTACGTTGGCTGCCAATTGGGACACATGAATGGGAGAAATTTATAAAACCTTCAGATCTAACCAATTTATTAAAAGAAAATAACTTCAGTTTAGATTCTCTAGATGGTATGAAATTCAATATTCTTAAAGATGAGTGGAAGTTAAGTTCTGATAAATCAGTCAATTACATTGGAAAATTTATAAAAAACTAATTATTTTTATCTTCTATCCAAGGAATAGTTTCAGTATTTATGCCTTCGTCATTCAGCTCTTTAATTTCATCGTTTGTTGCAGTTCCAAAAATTCCTTTATCTTTCTTCTTCTTATTGTAATGAATAGATCTTGCTTCATAGGCAAAATTTTTTCCGACATATTCAAAATTATTTTTTATAAACTTTTGATACTCTTTTATCTTTTTATTAATTTCCTTTATCTTTAATTCTTTTTTCCTTAAGTTTTCTCCATGTGAATTGTTGATAAAGTTCGGTGTCATTAACGTTTTTTCAATATTTTTTGAATTACATAAATGACAGTTTAAAAATTTTTTTTTCTTAAGTCTTTCAAATTCTTTTGATGAAGCAAACCAGCTATCAAATTTTGAGTCACAGTTTTTACAAATAAGTCTATACTTTATCATTATCTTTATTTAATAATAATTTCTGAATATTCAATATACTTTAACTTCTATAGTCTGCATTAATTTCTATATATTTTTTAGTAAAATCCATTGTATAAGCTGTAAAACTTTTCGAACCCTTTGAGATATTCACCGTTATGTCAATGTTGTTGTTTTTCATATATTCTGATGCAACTTCCTCATTATAATTGATACTGAGTTTTCCATTTTGAATAATAATTATTTCTCCAAATTTTATTGATAAGTTTTCTATATTAATTGGAACATTAGCTTTACCAATTGCCATGATTACTCTTCCCCAATTTGGGTCTTCTCCTGCAATAGCGGTTTTTATTAATGGTGAATTTGCAATTGAGAAAGCAATTTTTTTTGCATCATTTTCATTTTTACAATTTTGAACTTTAATAGTTATAAATTTAGATGCCCCTTCACCATCAGTTACTACTCTTTTGGCTAAATTAAGTAAAACTTTATTCAATGCATTATCAAACTCTCTAATTTTTACATCATTGATATTATTAATCTTTGAATGTTTTGCTTTTCCTGTAGAAAATATTGAAACCATATCGTTTGTACTTGTATCACTATCACAACTTATTGCATTAAATGTTGTAGATATATTCTTCTTTAACAATTTTTTTAAAATAATATTTGTAATGTCTGCATCAGTAAATATATAACCAAGTGTTGTAGCCATATTAGGTTGGATCATGCCTGACCCTTTAGCAACACCAAATATTTTAATTCTACTGTTACCAATTAAACACTCTTCCATTGCCATTTTTGGTTGGGTATCTGTAGTCATCATTCCAAGCGCTGCCTTCATCCAAATATATTTATTTTGTGTGTACTTAATTTTACTTATTAAATCAGGGATTTTTATCTTTATTTTCTCCTCAGGAAAAGTTTCGCCTATGGTGCCAGTACATCCAAAAATAATTTCTTTTGATTTAATCTTTTTTGGTTTCTCCTCATCTTCTTTTTGTTTTTTTGTGAGTTGTTCTGAAATTAATTCCGCAATTTTCTCTAAACTTTTAAAACCTTGTTTGCCTGTAAAACAATTTGCATTTCTTGTATTTATTAAAAGTGAAAATACTTTTTTAACTTTATTGCTTAAATTCCATTTAATATTTTCAGAAATGATTTTTGATTGTGTATATACTGAGGCATAATTGGCACCATCTCTAAAATAAAACATAACCACGTCATCTCTTGGATCTTTATATAAATTTGCACAAATAGTTGATATAGATACCCCATCAATATGATCTAAATCTTGAAATTCCTTCATTCTCTTATTTTTTGATTGAGAAGATAAGAAATTGCCTAAATTGATGCCCATAGTATTTAAAATAATTATTTAATAATTATATTAAAGGATATAAGTAAATAATAAATCAAAAACTAATGTTAAATCCTTTAAGCTTTTTCTCAAAAATTATTAAGTCTAGTAATCAAAAGGAGCTAGATAAGATATCTAAAATTGTTACAAAAATTAACTCTTTAGAAGAGGTGGTCAAAGATTTAAAAGATGAAGATTTTCCGAAAAAAACAATACAATTTAAAGAAAGAATTAAAAGCGGAGAAACTTTGGATAAAATTCTTCCTGAGGCCTTTGCACTTGTTAGAGAAGCCTCTAAAAGAAAGAGAAATGAAAGGCATTTTGATGTGCAAGTTATCGGTGGCATAGTGCTTCATCAGTCAAAAATTGCTGAAATGAAAACTGGTGAGGGAAAAACATTAACAATTACCTTAGCAGCTTACTTAAATGCTCTTCATGAAAAAGGGGTTCATATAGTGACAGTCAACGACTATTTAGCAAAAAGAGATTCACAAGAAATGGGTGAAATTTATAATTTTTTAGGTCTCAGTTCGGGCTACATTAGTAATGAACAGAATGATATTGAAAGGAGAAATAATTACAATTGTGATGTTACTTATGCCACAAATAGTGAACTAGGGTTTGACTATCTAAGAGATAATATGAAATTTTCTCAAAATGAGATGGTTCAAAGAGAACATTTTTTTTCAATCGTTGACGAAATAGATTCATGTTTAATAGATGAGGCAAGGACACCTCTAGTAATATCAGGTGCTGCTGAAGACAAAACAAATCAATATTTAGCTATTGATAAATTAGTGAGAAAATTAAATGAAAAAGATTATGAAATTGATGAAAAAGATAAAAATATTCTTTTAACAAATGAGGGAATTAATAATATTGAAAAAATTTTTTCTAATGCAGGAATTTTAAAAAATAATAATTTTTATGATCCTGAGAATTTAAATTTAGTTCATCATGTTAATCAAGCTCTACGTGCTAATCATTTATTTGAAAAAGGCAAAGATTACATAGTTCAAAATAATTCTTTAAAGATTATTGATGAATTAACAGGTAGGATTCTTGAAGGTAGAAGATTTGGGGATGGATTGCATCAAGCTTTAGAAGCTAAAGAAAAAATTGATATTCAAGCTGAAAATCAAACTTTAGCATCAATTACCTACCAGAATTATTTTAAATTATATAAAAAAATTTCTGGATGCACTGGTACTGCAATCACTGAAGCTGCGGAATTTTTTGAAATTTATAACTTACCAGTAATTGTAATCCCAACTAATAAGAAAATGATAAGAAAAGATTTAAATGATCAAATATTTCGAACTGAAAAAGAAAAAAATAATGCTATAATAAAAAAAATTAAAGAAACTCATAAAATTGGGCAACCTCTTTTAGTTTTTACTTCTAGTATTAATAAGTCAGAAGTTTATTCGACACTTTTGAAGAAAGAAAATATTAATCATGTCGTCTTAAATGCAAAAAACCACAAAAATGAAGCTGAAATTATTGCAAATGCTGGAACAGAAGGATCTGTAATAATTACTACCAGTATTTCTGGTAGGGGTGTTGATATACAACTTGGCGGCAAAAAAGGATCAATTGAAGATGACAAACTTAGAAAAAATAAAGAAAAAATTAAAAGTATTGGTGGATTATTTGTTATTGGGACAGAAAGAATGGAGTCAAGAAGAGTCGATAATCAAGCTAGAGGAAGATCTGGACGTCAAGGAGATGAAGGTCACTCAATTTTTTATGTCAGTCTTGAAGATGATTTGATGAGAATTTTTGGTTCAGAGTCAATGAATAACATACTAGAAAAATTAGGTCTTAAAGATGGAGAAAGTATTGACCACCCATGGATTAATAAAGCTTTAGAGAGGGCGCAACAAAAAGTTGAGGCAAGAAACTTTGATATTCGAAAAACTTTAATTAAATTTGATAATGTTCTTAATGACCAAAGACATGTAATTTTTTCTCAAAGAAAAGATGCTATGAATAGTAATCAAATTTTTGATTATTCTGAACACTTTTTAGAGCAAATTTTGCAAAATTTGATAAATCTTCAAATACAAAAGAAGACAAATCCAAAAAGTAATGATTTTGAAAATAAACTAAGATCAATTTTAGGAAAAAATTTTAATGAAGATGAGCTTAAGATTTTTACATCATCTAACGAACAAGATTTTAAAGATAGCATAATAGAAAAATTTAAACAAGCTCGAGGGGAAAGAATTAAATTTTTAGGTGAGGAACAGTCAAAAGAAGTTGAAAAAAGAGTATTTTTACAATCAATTGATATTAATTGGAGATCGCATATTCAATATTTAGAACAATTAAGACAAGTAATAGGTTTAAGATCATATGGACAAAGAGACCCTTTAATTGAATATAAAAAAGAGGCTTTTAATTTATTTGAAAACCTATTAGATAAATTGAAACTTGATTTTATTACAATTTTAATGAATCTTAAAGTTGTTGAAGTACCTAAAGATCAAAAAGAAAACTCTAAACCTTCAGAAATAGATCCAAAATATGTTGGAAAAAAAATGAGTAGAAATGAACCTTGTTTTTGTGGATCTGGTAAAAAATATAAACGTTGCTGCGGAGCCCTATAAAAAAATAAACAATGAAGAAATAATCAATGTTACAATAACAGCCACCAAAACAATTATTTTTTTTGATTTTAAGACTTGGTTAAAATTTTGAACTTGAGGTTTTAAAGAACTTATTTCATCTAAATTACTTATAAAACCTTTATTTCTTCCAATTCTTAAAAATTTATTTTTTCTATTTTCAAAGATTTCTTGAGATGTCATATTATTATAAATATTTAAATTTTTAGAAATTGAGTCTCTAACATTTTGAAGTATCAATTCTCTATCTCTATGGGCACCACCAATCGGTTCAGGAATTATTTCATCAATTATCTCAAGTTCCAATAAATCTCTTGCACATAACTTCATTGCTTTTGCAGCATCTAGCATTCTTTGTGGATCTCTCCATAAAATAGTTGCACACCCCTCTGGTGAAATAACTGAATAAATTGCATTTTCTAGCATTATAACTTTATTTGATGACGCAAGAGCAATCGCGCCTCCTGATCCACCTTCACCTATTATAAATGATATTGTGGGAACTTTTAATTTCATACAACATTCAATAGATTTAGCGATAGCTTCTGCTTGACCTCTTTCTTCAGCACCAACGCCTGGATAAGCTCCAGGTGTGTCTATAAAAGATATTACAGGAATTTTAAATTTATCAGCCAACTCCATAAGTCGTATTGTTTTTCTATATCCTTCAGGTCTCATCATTCCAAAATTTCTTTCTATCCTTGAATCTAAATCTTCACCCTTTTCTTGGCCAATTACTAAAACTGATTGACCATTAAATTTTCCAAAACCAGTTATAACTGACTTATCTTCCCCATAATTTCTATCTCCTGAAAGTAAAATGAAATCTTCAAATAAATTATCAATAAAAAACTTTGATTTAGGTCTGTCCTCATGTCTAGCAACCATAGTTGTTTGCCAAGGGTCGAGATTTGAGTAAATTGAATTTAATTTTTCATCTAGTTCTTTTTGTGCTTTAGAAATTTTTTGTGTATCAACTTCTGAAAGTCCACTTTGATTGTATGGATCTTTTAACTTTTCAATTTCACTCTCTAAATCTTTGATATCTGTTTCAAAATTAAGATAATTTTTCATATAAATTTTGATTATTGCATATGTATGAAAAATGACAACAAAATGTCAATGCTTCTAAAAATAATTTGACTTAATTTTGTTTGGATTCTAAAAATATTAAATGCCAACTAAGTATCAAAGTATTAATAACTTAAAAGTATCAGAAGAATTGTTGTCATTTATTAACAATGAGTTGTTTGAAGAAATTGAGATAGACCCTAAGGAATTTTGGATTAAATTTGATAAAATAGTACATGAGTTGGCACCTATAAATAAGAATTTAATTAAAGAAAGAGAAAATTTACAAAAAAAAATTGATAATTGGCATATTAAAAATAAGGGAAACGAAATAAATTTAAAAGATTACAAAAAATTTTTAAAAGAAATTGGGTATCTAAAAGATGAAGGCCAAGACTTTAAAATAGATACTAATAATGTAGACGATGAAATTTCCCAAATTGCTGGGCCACAATTAGTGGTTCCAATAATGAATGCAAGATACACTCTTAATGCGGCTAATGCGAGATGGGTAAGTCTTTATGATAGTTTATATGGAACAAATATAATTGAGTCAGATGAAGGCGGAAGCGAGAGATATGATCCACTTAGAGGGCAAGAAGTAATAAAATTTGTAAGAGAATTTTTTGATAAATTTATACCTTTAAATGGAACAAGTTGGAAAAATATAGCTGGGTTAAAGATTGAAAATAAAAACTTAATTATTTTAAAAGATGATTACAAGTATAATCTTAAAGACATAAATAAATTTGTTGGATATCGTGGAGATGTAAATAAACCTGATGCTGTCATTCTTAGAAATAATAACCTTCATTTTGAAATTATAATTAACCCAAGAGCTTTTAGTGCTGCTCATGATATTGCAGGAATAAGTGATGTAATAGCTGAGTCCGCTGTATCAACTATTTGTGATAACGAGGATAGTGTAGCTGCAGTCGATGCTGAAGATAAAGTTGTATGTTACAGAAACTGGCTAGGATTGATGAAAGGTAATCTAAAAGTGCAATTTGAAAAAAATGGTAAAAATTTAGAAAGAAAATTAAATCCTGATAGAAGCTATATTTCTAAAGATGGTGAAAAATTAAAACTTCATGGCAGAAGTTTACTATTAATTAGAAATGTTGGTCATCTCATGACAAATCCATCTATAATTCTAAAGGACGGTAGCGAAATTCCCGAAGGAATAATGGATGCATTTATAACAACAGCTGCTGCAATGCATGATTTAAAGAAAAAAAAAAATTCTAGAAAAGGTTCAATTTATATTGTTAAACCTAAAATGCATGGACCTGATGAAACAGCTTTTACAAATTTAATTTTTTCTAAAGTTGAAGATTTATTTAATTTGAAAAGATTTACTTGTAAAATCGGTATTATGGATGAAGAAAGAAGAACTTCAGTAAACCTCAAAGAGTGTATTAGAACATTAAAAGACAGAGTTTTTTTTATTAATACAGGTTTTTTAGACAGAACTGGTGATGAAATGCATACATCGATGGAAGCAGGTCCTATGATTAAAAAAGGGGATATGAAATTATCAAAATGGATATCTGCTTATGAGAATAATAATGTGGATATAGGATTAAAATGTGGTTTTTTTGGTAAAGCTCAAATTGGTAAAGGTATGTGGGCTATGCCAGACAAAATGAAAGAAATGATGGATGAAAAAATAAGTCATTTAAAAGCTGGAGCTAATTGCGCGTGGGTACCATCACCTACAGCAGCATCTTTGCATGCTTTACACTATCATCAAATAAATATTTTTGATGAGCAAAAAAAAATTTTAAAACGTGAACAAGCTCAACTTGATAATCTTTTAACAATACCAATTGCAAATAGACCTAATTGGTCACTAGATGAAATTAATTCAGAAATATCAAACTCTGCTCAAACACTTTTAGGATATGTTGTGAGATGGATTGATCAAGGAGTTGGGTGTTCAAAAGTTCCAGATATAAATAATGTTGGATTAATGGAAGATAGAGCCACACTAAGAATCTCTTCTCAGCATATCGCTAACTGGATACATCACGGAATAACAACAAAATTACAAGTCATTGAGATTATGAAACAAATGGCAAAAGTTGTAGATAAGCAAAATGAAAATGACAAAAATTATATTAAAATGAGCGATGACTTTGAAAGATCTCAAGCATTTAAAACAGCTTGTGATTTGATCTTTAAAGGAAAAGAACAACCGTCTGGATACACTGAACCTCTTTTACATTATAATAGATTGAAGAAAAAAATTAATCAGAATTAGAATTTAATTTTGATCTATTTTTAAAAGCAGAGAATAAAGTGCCGTCATCCAAGTTTTCTATTTCGCCACCTACAGGCAGCCCTTGGGCTAATTTCGTTATTTTTACTTTACAATTTTTAAGACTATCTTGAATATAATAGGCTGTTGTTTGCCCCTCGACAGTCGCACTTGTAGCTAAAATTACTTCTTCAATTTTTTCTTTTCTTACTCTCTCAACTAAAGAGTTAACTAATAAATCCTCTTTTCTTTGACTTAAAGAGGATATAGTCCCTCCCAAGATATGAAAATAGCCTTTAAAAATATTTGAATTTTCGATTGACCATTGATCGGCTATATCTTCAACAACACAAATTTTATCAAATTTCTCTTTTGTGTTTTCACAATTTATACATCCATTAGAGCTCGATCTTAATGAGCCACATGAATGACATCTTGTTACATTTTTATAAACTTTAGCCAACACGTTAGCCAAAGGTTTGACAATTTCGTCTCTGTTATTTATTAGTTTCAAAACTATCCTTTTAGCTGATTTAGGACCTAAACCAGGTAATTTTGAAATAAGCTTAATTAAATCCTCTATCTCATTTATATTATTCATTTTTTAAAGCGGCCACTTAAATCCTGGAATTCCGATTCCGCCTGCAGTTTTAGTTAATTCTTCAGAAGTTTTACTTTTAAGTTGAACTTTTGCATTGTTGTGAGCTGCAATTATTAAATCTTCAATAATTGATTTATCTTCTTTCAAAATCTCATCAGAAATTTCTATTTTTTGCATTTCTCCCTCACCATCTAAAATAATTTTTATAGAATTCGAACCAGAAATACCTTCAGCTTTAATCTTTTTAATATTTTCTTGGCTTTCTTTCATTTTTTTTTCAAGTTCTTTTGCTTTATCTAATATTTTTTTAAGATCGGTCATTTATTCCTCATTTTTTTTTTTTGAAATCACATCTATCAAATTTGCATCTGGAAATTTTTCAAGAACACTTTTGTATAGATTTGTACTCTTCGCTTTTTCAACTTTTGCAAATTTTTTATTCATTTCTTTTTCCTTAATTGATATTTCACCTTGTGTTTTACTGAAAGTAATTATCCATCTTTGATCTGTCCATTCAAAAAGTTTTAAAGATAAATCTTTGACAAAATTTTTATCTAAATTATCATTAAACGAAATTTCAATTCTATTTTTTTCAAAACTAACAAGGTTTACATTTTTTTCTAATTCATATTTAAGTTTCATTTCTTTTTTTTCTGAGCAAATTAACAAAAGATTATCAAGAGAGTTAATTATAATTTTCTCTTGAGCTTTAACATCATTTTGTAATTCAGACTTAACCTTTCTTTCTTGTGTTACATTTTTAATCTGATTAATTGGTTCCGTTTTAAGATCATTGATTAAATCGTTTTCAATTGACTTTGGTATATCTTTTTTTTTTGAATCTTGATTTTTAGATTTTAATGAGCTTAAATACATTAATCTTGTTAGAAACATTTCGATCGATAAGTTTTGATTAGAGACAATATCTAATTCCTCAAGTATCCTTAATGTGAATTGCCAAAATAATATTAAAACATCATCTTCGATTTTATTTGAAATCTCTTTGATTTTGAGAAATTCATCATCATTAAGTGAAAAATTTGTACTTTCTAATGTAAGTGAGTTTATATTTTTAAAATAATATACTAATTCTAAAAAATCATTAATAAAAACTTTTGGCTCAACACCTTGGTCATAAATCTTTCTATATATTTTGATAACTTCATTTTCCTTTCCCTCTAAAATTAATTCAAAAAGTTTTATCAATTGCGACTTATCAAAATAACCATAAATTTTTAGAGCTTCTTCTAAATTAAGTTCTTTATCTTTTTCTACAGCTAACAAGCCTCTATCTAATAACGATAATGCATCTCTTACTGAGCCTTCTGATATTTTTACAATCAATTTTAAAGCATCATCAGAAACATTCCCTTTTTCTTGTTCTTTAATATTCTTTATAAAGGTAAATAATTCTGATGATTTTATTCTTGATAAGTCGAACCTCTGACATCTTGAAACAACTGTAATTGGGATTTTTTTTATTTCAGTGGTTGCAAATATAAATTTAAGATACTCTGGAGGCTCTTCAAGTGTTTTTAATAATGCATTAAATGCTTGTTTACTTAACATGTGGACTTCATCGATTATAAAAATTTTATATTTTGATGAAGTTGGCCCATACCTTGAAAATTCAATTAAATCTCTTACATCATCCACACCTGTCTTGCTTGCAGCGTCCATTTCTAAAACGTCAATATGACTAGAGTTAGAAATAGCCTCACAGTTATCACATTTTTTACATTCATTCTCAATTCCATTTGTACAATTAAGTAGCTTTGCTACTATCCTGGCAATTGTTGTTTTTCCAACACCACGAATTCCAGTAAATAAGTAAGCATTAGGAACTTTATTTGCTTTAATAGAATTTATTATTGTTTCAGCTACAACTTCTTGACCAATAAGATCTTTAAATGTCTGTGGTCTATATTTTAGTGCTAAGACTTTGGTATTTTTATTAGTCATAAATTTTAGGAGACTAGAACCTGAATAACTGTCTTTACGACTGCTTCCGTTAAGATCTGGTCGGGTTCAAGCAGCACCCACCTCTAGCCTCCAGAACTATTATAGCAGTAATATTTTCTAATCTACAAGAAAAGTTTAAAATTTATTTTTCTCTATGTTTGTCAGCTTCAAAAACACCTAGGACGTGAAAATCTTGACAATGCAGTCCTAGTTCCTCTAAAGATTTTTGAACCTTTGGATCTTCTAAGTGTCCATCTAGATCACATAAAAAAAAGAAGGAATCGAATGTATTTTTTTCTGGATAACTTTGTAATTTTGTCAAATTTACACCATTGATAGCAAACCCACCTAATGATTGATATAAAGCAGCTGGTTTACTTTTAAGTTTAAATAAAAAAGAAGTAATATAATTTTTTTTACCAAAATCCGGTTGGGAAATATTTTTACCCATTACTAAAAACCTCGTAAGATTACCTTTTTCATTTTCAATATTTTCTTGTAATATTTCAAGACCATAAGTTTTTGCACTAAGGGATGATGCTATAGCTGCTTTCGTTTTATCATTATTCTTTGAGATCATTTCTGCAGATCCAGCCGTATCGGCTCTAACATGTTCTAAAAAATTATGATTTTTAATAAAATTAGAACATTGTGATAATGCTTGGCTATGAGAGTACACATCTTTAATATCTGAAATTTTTGTACCAGGTATTCCCAATAAATTATGTTCAATTTTCTGAAAATACTCCAAATAAATATTCAAACGATATTCGAATATTAGATATTCTATTCCTATATTTCCTGTAATTCTATTAGACTCTGGTATTATAATTTTAGAATTCTTATCTTTTGAAGCTTTTAAAAAACATTCATCGAATGTTTTACAAGGTA
>Ga0163109_10001519_pt1 | contig 18315 bp, 23 predicted proteins | sample CRUFie1St13metaG_FD_108704 | JGI IMG/M metagenome (GOLD analysis project Ga0163109, IMG submission 108704) | Marine microbial communities from the Costa Rica Dome - CRUD Field 142mm St13 metaG | ecosystem: Environmental > Aquatic > Marine > Oceanic > Photic zone | place: Costa Rica: the Eastern... | reverse complement strand
CAGCGGCATGTGTAGCTAGAATACCTCCAGCGCCTAACTCGACATCGTCGGGGTGGGCACCAAAAGCAAGAATATCTAGTTTCATAGTCTTTACTTTCCTGAAGCAAAGGTCGTGATTTCCCTGCTCATCGGGCTCGTTGAAGACGGGAAATATGCCACCCAGCGTCCATTTTCATCAATCAAAAACTTATTGAAGTTCCAGCTCACCCTCGCATCAGCAACGCCATTCTTTTCTAAGCTGCATAACCATTGATAGACTTCATGTCCACCACTGCTGCTTGTTTTTACTTTCGTCATCATTGGGAACGTTATATCATATCTAGACTTACAAAAGGCTGCTATCTGCTGATCGGAACCTGGCTCTTCCCATGCAAAATCATTCGAAGGGAAACCGATTATGGTAAAATTGTCCCCTCCATACATTCGATATAATTGTTCCAAATCTTTATACTGTGGAGTATACCCACATCTGGAAGCGGTATTTACGATCAGCACGCGCTTTCCTTTTAATGAAGAAAAAGAAAAGGGCTCGCCGGTAATTGTTTTTGCCTTAAGGCTATAGAAATCAATGGACGGAATGCCCATGGCCATGGCATTCGAAGAGGCAACTTGAGCATCTCTGCCGCAAGAGAAGAAAAACATCAACGACAAAAGAGATAAAATTTGTTTCATGTCTAGGGTTTTTCTGATAAACATCAAAGGTGCTGGAATAGTTTGATGTAATTTTGTGAAATGCAAAAAATTATGCGCTTGCTGGTTCGTTTTTTACGCCAAGAGGTCAGAAATAGCAATGTGCTTTTTTCGCTAGGCTTATACCTGCTCGGCGTATCCTATCTCATTTATTTATTGAGCGGCAGCACACCTTCAGATGCGGCATGGAATACTCTGCTTTGGGTCGTCGTATTTTTTGGATCGGTCCAATTATCTTCTCGAAGCTTCGAGTTCGAGAGCGGGCCCTACTTCTATTACTTCCAAACAATCGCCAATGCGAAGCACACCATCATCGCTAAGATGTTGTTTAATATGATGTACATGGTGTTCCTGAGCATGGCCACTTGGGCCTTGTTCAGTGTATTCTTTGATAACCCCGTGTACAACACCACTTTATTTATTATGGGACTCATACTGGGCGCAACAGGATTTAGCGTGGTCCTGACCTTGACCAGCGGGATTGCACACCGTACCAAAGGCAATGCGACATTAGGAGCAATTTTAGCCATCCCTCTACTCTTCCCCGTAGTTCAACTCACCAGTACTATAAACCTACAAGCCATTGTAGGCGTGACCCTTACCGATGGCGCTAATTTATTGGGAACATTAGTTGCTTTAGATATGGGAATAGGCCTCCTAGCCTACCTACTCTTTCCGTATATTTGGCAAGATTAAAACAACACATGAAAGGAAGCATTTACAAGGTATTGGGGTTACTATTGGTGGCATATAGTTTGATCTATGGTTTGTTGACCAAGGTGCCCGATCTCCCTATCATTGAAGAAAGTATTCGCAATCTGTTTTATCACGTCAGCATGTGGTTCGCCATGGTGGCCATGATGGCGGCGAGTTTTTGGAACGCCATTCGTTTCCTTGGCACTGAAGATTTGGACAAAGACCGTCGAAGCATTAGCCTAGCCGAGATGGGGATGTTCTTCTCTTTCATGGGACTCTTCACGGGCATGGTTTGGGCAAAATATACTTGGGGGGCTTGGTGGACCAATGATCCAAAACTCAACGGAACAGCCATCACCATTCTCATTTACTTGGCCTACTTCGTATTGCGCAACTCCATGGACGACGCCCGTAAAAAGGCCAGAATTTCAGCCGTTTACAACATCTTCGCCTTCGTGATGATGATTGTTTTTATCGGAATCCTCCCCCGTATGACCGACAGCCTGCACCCGGGCAACGGCGGAAACCCCGGATTCAACAGTTATGATTTAGACAACGGACTGCGCATGGTGTTCTATCCAGCTGTACTAGGCTGGATTTTAGTGGGAACCTGGATCGCTTCCTTGCGTTATAGATTAAAAGCTCTAGAAGAATGAAAAAATTCTTACCACTTCTTGGGATGTGCTTACCACTAATGGGATGGGCACAAAATGATAACCCGATGTACAACAACGGCAAGATTTATGTAGTGGTAGCGGTCATCGCCATCATTTTTGTGGGTTTGGCGTTGTACTTGGTCCAATTGGACCGTAAAATCACAAAACTGGAAAATGAAAAATAGCCAGATTGCCATCATTATTGCCATAGCAGTACTCATTGGCTTCACCCTTGTTAACCTAGGCAATAGTGCTACCTACAGCAGTTTCGTGGATGCCAGCCTAAAGGAAGGAAAAACCACTACGGTCATCGGTTACCTCAACCTTGAGGAGCCGATGAGTTTCGACCCGAAGACTGTAACCCTCACCTTTGCTGCTAAAGACAAAAAAGGAAATAAGAGCACCGTGGTCTACAACCGACCTAAGCCTCAAGATTTCGAGCGTTCCGAGGAAATTACCATGACTGGATACGCCACCGACTCCGCCTTTGTTGCTACCGACATTTTGATGAAGTGTCCATCGAAATACAACGAACAAAACGAAGTGGATTCGGATAAAATCTACAAATAACCCCTATGAACTATATTGGAGAACATTTATGGGCCGCTGAACTCGGACGGGGTTTAACGGCTTTTTCATTTGTATTCGCACTACTATCCACTTTCGCTTATTACAATAAAGGCGATGGTTGGAAAACCGTCGGTCGCTTGGCCTTCCGAGTACATGCCATCACCCTTTTCGGACTTATTGGCACCCTGTTTTTCATCATGGCCAACCACTACTTCGAGTTTGACTATGTATGGAAACACACCTCATTAGACCTACCGCCTCGCTATTTGTTCTCCGCGTTCTGGGAAGGTCAAGAGGGCTCTTTCCTTCTGTGGATGTTCTGGAATGCCATTTTAGGGTGGATTCTCACCTATACTGCGAAGAACTTTGAAGGTCCAGTGGTTGGTGTGTTTGCCGCCGTCCAAGCCTTCTTGGTGAGCATGATCTTGGGCATTTGGATTGACGATTACCAAATAGGCTATAGTCCTTTCAGCCTAGTACGTGAACTTCCTGAAAACTTAGGTCTCCCTTGGACTCAATTCGAGGATTACCTTACCCGCTTCCCAAATTTCATGGACGGCTCCGGGTTGAATCCATTGCTGCAGAACTATTGGATGACCATCCACCCGCCTACACTATTCTTAGGCTTTGCCTCTACCCTCATTCCCTTTAGCTACGCCATAGCTGGACTGTTCCGGAAAGACTATACTTCTTGGATTTCAAGCGCTTTGAAATGGAGCGTATTCTCTGTCGGCATTTTAGGAGTCGGCATCTTGATGGGGGGCGCTTGGGCTTATGAGGCATTGAGCTTCGGAGGATTCTGGGCTTGGGATCCAGTAGAAAACACCTCTTTGGTACCGTGGCTCACCATGGCGGCCGGCACACACCTTTTGCTCATCCAACGTAACAAAGGGGGAGTAATGCCGTCGGTATTGTTCCTGTTGATTATAACCTTCTTGCTGGTATTGTATTCAACCTTCCTCACCCGTTCAGGGATTTTGGGAGATAGCTCGGTACATGCTTTCGTAGATTTGGGCTTGAGCGGCCAATTATTAATTTACCTCCTATTCTTCACTCTTGGTAGCCTTGGCCTCTTCCTGGCTCGATACCGCGGTCTACCTAAAAAGGAACAAGAAGACCGCATGGACAGTCGAGAATTCTGGATGTTTATTGGTGCTCTAGTGCTCTTGATTAGCGGTTTACAGATTACCCTAAGTACCTCCTACCCTGTCTTCAATAAACTGTTCGGTCCAGAAGGCTTAATTCACCTATACGATGAAAATAAGGTGTTGAACGATCCAATCACCCACTATAATGCCATTCAGGTACCCTTTGCGATCATCATCACCTTATTAATTGGCGCGGGCCAATTCCTTTCATACCGCCAAACCTCCACCAAGCTGTTCTTCCAACGTCAAATCACCACCCTAGCGGTTACCACCGTTCTAACCGGCTTAAGCACTTGGGTTTTGGAAATGTGGAACCCAATGTACATCACACTGATGTGGACTAGCTATTACGCGGTAATCGCTAACCTTGAGTTTTGGATTCGCTGGGGCAAAGGACGATGGAACTTCGCTGGGGCTTCTGTGGCGCACATAGGTTTTGGGCTTTTGATTGCCGGTGCCTTGGTAAGTAACGCTAACAAGGATGTTATTTCTCAAAATAGAACCTTCATTCACGAAGATTTCCCTGCCAATGAAAACCTCTTACTATCGCTTGGCGACACTGTTGAGATGGGTAAGTATTGGGCAACATGGTCCGGGCAAAATGAAGAAGGTTATTACATCAATTATGAGCTAGAGTTCTTCGAGGAGATTAATGGAAAGCTCCAAGCGGCGTTCAACCTCAGTCCACGTATTCAGCTCAACGAGCGCATGGGTAATGTGGCAGAACCCAGCACTAGACATACCCTCACCAAGGATATCTATACCCACGTGACCTACGCCGACTTACGCACTGAAGAGGAGCGCGGCACCGATGAATGGAAAAACGAATTTGAGCTCGAGTTAAATATTGGCGATACACACTTCTTGTATGGGAAGTACCAATTAGAATTGGATACTCTCGTCGTCGATGCGCCTAATACAGGAAGTGAACTTCAATATGCCGTATTAGGTGCAGGCTTGACCATCACCACATTAGAAGATAGCGTATACAAAGTGATGCCAGTATATGCGGTTCAGGGCGACCAAGCACAACATGTTGATGCTGAAATCAAGGAATTAGGTTTAAAATTTAGCTTTGACCGAATCAACTACGACACCAACAAACCCGTCATCATCGCAAGCGAACACAGCGAAGCTGAAGTACCGTTTATTTTGGTCAAAGCCGAAGTCTTCCCATGGATCAACCTCTTGTGGTTAGGTTCAATATTGATAGCGGTCGGAACAGGTATCGCCATTGCGCAGCGCGTAAAACGAGAACGCAGATAATGTCGGAAGGCCGTCCACATATCGCTATTGTTGGCCAAGGAAACTTAGGGCAGCATCTGGCTTGTAAACTGCGAGATTCCTTTGAAATAAGCGTGCACGGTCATGAATTGGATATTCCTGCTTCCACCAAAGTGATTATTGTATGTGTGCCTGATGATGCCACAGCGCGCGTATGTGTTATGCTTCCTCAGCACGCACTAATCGTTCATACCGCTGGCTCTGTACCCATGTGTCCTACGCCAAGAAGCGGCGTTCTGTATCCGCTATATAGTTTTACCAAGGGTGCAGAAGTGAATTGGGCCCAAGTGCCTTTTTTAATCGAAGCGAATTCTCATAGCGACTTAGCCGTTTTAACGAGCATAGCAAAATCAATTTCACCGCTTACTTATGAGGTGAATAGCGAGGGGCGTAATCAACTACATGTGAGTGCTGTAATGGTTAATAACTTCACCAATCACCTATATACATTAGCCTTCGCGCACGCGAAGGAACACAACCTTCCAGTAGAAACCTTGTTTGCCATTATGAAGCAAGGACCGGACAAAGCCATCGCCATGGGACCTGAGGCGGCACAAACCGGACCGGCAGCTCGCGGCGACAGGCAAACAATCGACGCTCAATTGGAAAGAATTAGCGACCCAGAAGTGCGAAGACTCTACACCTTATTGAGCGAAAGCATAGCAAAACACAAGGCCTGATGAATTACAAAGAGAAATTCAAGAACATCACGACAGTGGTACTCGACGTTGATGGGGTATTGACGAATGGAGAGATCTTGCTCATCCCCGGGGCCGAACCTGTGCGTAAAATGCACAGCAAGGATGGGTATGCGCTGCAATTAGCGGTTCGCAATGGCATTCGCATGGCCATCATCACTGGAGGAACTTCTCCGGATGTAAAAGAGCGCCTACAAGGGGTTGGTATCAAAGACATCTACATGCGTGCTTCGCACAAGATGCAAGCCTATGAAGACCTTAAAATGTGCTACGATCTCAGCGATGAGGAAATCCTATATATGGGCGACGATCTTCCTGATTACGATGTTATGAAAGTTTGCGGTTTGTCATGCTGTCCACAAGATGCAGCTCCGGAAATTAAGGCCATTGCTGATTACGTCAGTCCTGTGAACGGCGGCCAGGGATGTGTTCGCGATGTATTAGAGCAATTGCTCAAAATCCACGGCAAATGGGGTCGTGAAGAAGACCGTACTTGGTGATGGAGCTTTCAAAAGAACTAGTCCTTGGATCACGGAGCCCTCGCCGTGCCCAATTCCTAAAAGATTTGGGCCTTTCCTTCACTACCTTTCCATTGGATTTAGATGAAACGGCACCTGCGCACCTCAGCCCGGCGGAAACAGCAACTTTTATTAGCCAACTTAAAGCGAAGGCCTTACTTCCCCTACTAAAAAAAGACCAGATAGGCTTGACAAGTGATACTGAAGTTTGGCAAGACGGCCGGAGATTTGGCAAAGCTACCGATGCTCCTACTGCGAAGGAGATGCTTGAAGCCTTGAGCGGCACCACGCACGAAGTTCATAGCAGCATGACCTTAATCGATCCCAATAACCTAATGCCCATGAGCAGTGTGGTCAGCACGGTAGTCGTGTACTTCCACACTATCCCTCAATGGGCCATAGATAAATATATAGAGGTCTATAAACCTTTTGATAAAGCTGGGGCGTATGGTATCCAAGAATGGATCGGCCAGGCCTACATCAAACGAATTGAAGGGAATTATAATAGTGTAGTCGGCCTAGACACGGCCGCGCTCGTGCACATGCTCGAACCTTATCGTCAATAAAAAAGGCCGCAATAGCGGCCTTTTTATTTGTGTTCATAGTACTTATACGGGTTCCGCAATCTGCACATCCATCATCCATCCATGATTATCTTCGACTAACCCGGTTCGGATATCATTCAACATTTTCTTAATCTCCATTGCCTTTCCATCCTTAGGGACAGGAATAGAGTAATTCGTGCCTTGGTGACCTATGGTATCTATCTGACTCACCACTGCGGCTGTCCCCATACCAAAAGCTTCCTTCAATGCACCGGTTTTTGCTGCCTCAACGATTTCATCCACGCTAATCACGCGCTCTTCTATCTTCCAACCTTTCTCTTTGACCAACGTAATAATAGAACGTCTAGTTACCCCGGCCAAAATCCGATCCGTCAATGGTGGCGTCAAAAAAGTATCGCCAATGAGTAGCATAAGGTTCATTGTTCCACTCTCTTCAATGTATTGGTGGTCACGATGATCGGTCCATATCACTTGGTTATATCCCTCTTTTACAGCTTGCGCAGTAGGATAAAATGAACCGCCGTAATTCCCTGCAGCCTTCGTAAAACCAATACCACCAGCGGTAGCGCGAGTGTATTCTTGCTCAATCTTGACCTTTACTGTACCATTATAATATGGTCCTACTGGGCTGGTAAGGATACAGAAGGTATAGTCATCACTTTGGCGAGCGGCAATAAATTCAGAGGAGGCGAATACGAAGGGGCGGATGTATAAACTATGATCTTCAGCCGATGGCACCCATTGCGCATCGATTTCTAAGAGCTTTTTCAGCCCATCCATGAAGATATTTTCAGGAATATGAGGCATCATTAGACGTTCGGCACTCTTATTTAATCTCGCAAAATTATCGAGCGGCCGGAACATACTAATCGTATCGTCTTTTTTGCGGTAGGCCTTCATGCCTTCAAAGGCTGCTTGACCATAATGCAAGGCGTGTAATCCGTATGAAAAATCTAACTGTCCGAATGGACGAATCTCAGGCTCAAGCCATTGACCATTTTTGAAGTGACACACCAACATATGGTCCGACATGTGTTTTCCAAAAGGAAGTTTGGAGAAATCAATCGAGCCTATGCGGCTTTGTGTGGTCAATTCTATTTTCATGCGCTGCTGATTGGGACCACAAATGTACTAAATTTGTAGGACCTTTATTAGGTTTTCCATTGCGGAATCCTCAAGGAAACCCAGAATTAACAAATACCCATTACCATGAAGCATCTCGTTATTGCAAGCCTCGCAGCATTTTCACTTTTTTCATGTCAAAGTCCTAATAATAGCGAAGAATTCTCGCAAGACGCGCAAGAAAAAACCGCTGCAGCATATTACAATTTTGGTGATAGCACCTTCACTGTGGAGGACGCTTTTTCCGCCGCAGAATTAGTTTCAAATTTTGCTGCTTCTGGAGAAGATTCAGCTTGGGCCACCGTAGCTGGACCTATTACCCAAGTTTGTACTACAAAAGGTTGTTGGATGAGCACTGCCATTGATTCAAACAATAATCTTTTCGTGGATTATGACTACGAATTCCTACTACCCACGAACAGCCAAGGTCAAAACATGGTGATGTACGGATATATCTATTGGGACACTACAACAGTAGCTCAGTTGCGTCATTATGCCGAAGATCGTGGGGCAAGGCAAGAAGAAATTGACGCCATAACTGAACCTGTAGCAGAATATATGTTCAAGGCTAAAGGTGTGAAAATAGAACGTTCTACCGATGCGTAAGATTCTAACGCTTTCATTTATCCTAGGGCTCATTGTCGTCGCCAGTTGCGGTGGACCTGAGCAAGAAATGAAGCCAAAACAAAATTGGACCCCGCAACTTGACCGGCCAAGTGAACTCGCGCAAATCATGCGTGACATGCAGGAAGAGGGAACGAAGCGAAAAATTTCATTAGAACAAGGTCAGCTGGACCCAACGCTTTCCAAGACATTGTTCGGTATGATTACCGCGCATCCTACCAAGCCGCACATGAAAGGAGAAGGATTCGAGCCTTACGCCAAGAATTTCATCGCCATTTATAACCAGATTCATGGTGCTGAGGAAGTTAGTGTTCAAATCGAGGCACACAACAACATGGTAGATGCCTGTATCGCCTGTCACACACAGTTTTGTGACGGCCCTATTTCACGCATCGAGAAGTTGTACGTGAGATAAATGCCGACCCCTGGGGATAGACATATTACCCAAAGTGCTGACGGCAGTACCACCATATGGGTTCCAGACTTGGACGAGCACTACCACAGCATTCACGGGGCTCTTACAGAAAGTCGACACGTTTTCATTGAAGCCGGACTCAAAGCCATAAATAAATCATCTGTTCACATATTGGAGGTGGGCTTAGGCACTGCCTTAAATGCCCGACTCACCCTAGACCAGGCAAAACAAGATGGATTAAACGTGCGGTACGATGCCTTGGAAAAATTCCCCCTAAGGGTAGAGGAGATTGAGGCCGTTGGCTTAAGAGGCATGAGCAAGGAAGCAGCTTTCCTCAGCGCCACACCAGGAACCGTGACCCATATTACGGAGCACTTCACCTATATACTGTTGGTCGAAGATTTGAAGACCTTTAAAGGCGAGGATAACTCTTATGACCTCATTTACTTCGACGCCTTCGCTCCCAGCGCTCAACCTGATCTGTGGACCGATACTGTTTTTGAGAACATGTATAACTTGCTAAAACCGGGGGGAGCATTGGTTACCTATTGCGCCAAAGGCGCAGTGAAGCGCTCCATGAAAGCTGTAGGCTTCGAAGTAGAAGCTTTACCGGGCCCTCCGCGTAAAAGAGAAATGACCAGAGCATGGAAAAGATAAGTCCGACCAAATTCACGCCGCGATGCTACGCCTTCATTCAAAACGAAGATGGCGCTGTATTGGTAGTGCGTGAATTTTGGAGCGGTGTGTATTTGAATAAGTTACCCGGGGGTGGTCAAGAGGTGGGTGAAGGCATGATCGAATGTTTGAATAGAGAAATTAAAGAGGAATTCAGCGCTTTTAGCAGCCCTATCACATGGATACACGTCTATACCCCTACCCATGCGTTTGTTTCTAGGTTTCGTCCTGATGAGCAACTCATTCTGAATTATTTCAAAGCACAGCGACCAGTGGTTGCCGATGAGTGGGCACTACAAACCGATGAAAATTTATTGCAAATGCTTTGGTTGCCTGCTGTTGAGGCCAGTAACAGCTGGTTTACTCTGGAGAATGATAGAGCCGCTTTCCAAGCTTTTCTGAAGACGCTGCATCAATAGCCTAATCTGCGTCCAACCACCTTATTTACTTTTTTAAATAATTTTTTCGGAGAACCCGTGCGCCAAGTGAGGTCGTCTAAGGTTCCTCCTAGGACAAAATAGGCATCCAAACCGTACTGGTTGAGTTCTTGAATAACGTGGGGACGAAGATTGATAAAAGCCATCCACCCGTCTGGAACTTCCTCTAACCACTCATCGTAATAATCGGTCATATCCGCGTGGAAGTTCAGGATATTCTCTCCGATCAAAATGTATTTGTCAATCCCTTGGGGAATCAATTCATCTACAAAATCCCGCTTTAAACGCATGATGTCGTTGTGTACCGCATCGTTCCATTCTCCCAAAAACTCGATAATGCAATAGCCGGTAACGTAATCCACAAACAATACCTTTAAATACAAAGTCTCACAGCCAATACTGTCCCATTGTGGGTGAATCACGTGGTCGTAGATGCTATCTGTGAAATACACCTCACTATTAAAATAGCCATATAATGGACTCCTCGGATCTTCCGAAGCCTGGTATAGATGGCGCCAATTATAGTAAGGCTCAATAGTATGCATGGAGAAATAATCGTTTCAAGTGATAACAAAAGTGGCGCGGCATTGTTAGTTTCACAACATAAATTTCAGCCATGGCCATTTTCACCATTACAGGTGCTACCGGATCGGTAGGACAAGCAATTGTAAACCAACTTCTTAAAGAAAACCACAGCGTACGTGTACTTTCCACAAGAAAAGGCTTGTCCATGGAGGGTGTAGAGGTATATTCTTGGAGTACAGACCAAGGAACCATTGATCTGTCGGCATTAGACGGAGCAGACCATCTCATTCATTTGGCGGGCGCCACGGTCAGTAAACGGTGGACTCCTAAGTACAAGCAAGTCATCATGGATTCTCGTGTACAAAGCACCCAATTATTGATTGATGCCTTGCAAAAAGTCAAGAATGGCCCTTCTTCAGTGGTAAGCGCTTCGGCTATTGGGATTTATGGAAGCGACTTCAACAACATACTCACCGAAACCTCACCTACAGCGAACGATTTTTTGGGTGCGGTAACAAAGACTTGGGAGAGCTATACACAGAAGTTTGAATCCGAAAGCTGCCGTAGTGTTCAACTGCGCATTGGTATTGTACTAGACCAGGGTGCCGGAGTATTGGGACAACTTGAACCCTTCGCAAAATGGGGCATTGCCTCTCCCCTGGGCTCGGGCAAGCAGTGGACAAGTTGGATTCATGTGGAGGATTTAGCCTGCATGTTCCTCTTCGCTGCCACCCAACCTATCCCTTCAGGGCCATATAATGCCGTAAGTCCATCACCCTTGACGAACAAAGCATTTACAAAGGAATTATGCCGGGCTTTGCGTCGACCTATGGTCTTTCCCGAAGTACCGGGCTTTGCCTTAAAACTGGTCTTGGGAGAAATGGCAACACTCGCTTTGATGAGCCAAAAGGTGATACCCGCAAAAATTGAAGCAGCTGGATTTACCTTCCATTATACCAGCGCAGCCGAAGCACTTCAGCAGATTTACGGGAAATAAAAAACCCCTACCAGAAGGCAGGGGTCTGTTATTAATCTAAGCAAATACGTTATTTGGTAGCTTTCACTGATATTGTCAACTCAATGCTGTGATCGATTAAATCATCTTTAAATGATTCAGCGATAGAAGCGTCGTCTCGATCGTGGTACTTAGCACCCCACAAAGTACGATCGATACTAAAGGTTGGCGCTGCAAATTTTACACCTGATTCACCAACTGAAATTTCCGCAGGGAAAGTAATGCTGTTCGTAATACCCCGAATAGATAGGTTGCCAGTTACTGTCTTTGTTATAGTTGCCTCGCTAGGTTCCAAGACCTCTACTATTTCAAATACTGCTGTTGGGAAGCTATCCACGTAGAAGAAATCTTGAGACTTCAAATGGCCTTCCAAATAGCCTCGTTTGCGCTCATTTTCGATATCAGTACAAGTAATAGAAGTCATATCCATGGTGATCGTGCCTCCAACCAACTTACCTTCAGCTACTTCAAAAGTACCTTCTTGTACATTCACTGTACCGAGGTGTTCATCTTGAACGTACGTTTTGAAACCTCTCCAAGCAACAGTTGAACCGGAGTCCAAAGCCACAGATTCACCTGAACTATTTGCTACTACTTCTTTTGCTACACCGGTAGTTGCTTCAGCTGCTTTATCAGAGTTACAGCTCGTAACGAAAAGGCCTATAGCGGCCATGAATACTAGTTTTTTCATTTTGTAATTGGTTATTTAAATGGGTTACGAATGTATAACTTAAAAACGTATATAAATGTTTAAACATCTATTGATTTTTCAGATGCCAATTTTCCAAAAAAACCTTACCTAAAAATGCTTCCGACGCAATCGAAGCGCTAAAACGCTCACGATCAATGCAATACTTCCCGCTAGTACATACGGATATGAAAAATGAAGCCCATAGGCTACCCCGCCAATGGCCGGTCCCAGTACTCGGGCGAGCGAACCAACACTCTGATTCGTGCCCAAAATCTTACCCTGCATCCCCTCAGGTGCATAGCTACTCAATAGCGAACTCACCGTTGGAGTCAAAAGTGCATTGCCCAAGGACAGGAAAGTCATACAAACCAATTCCAATCCAAAGTAATCCGTCGGCACATATGGCATTCCGTAAAGCCCCAACGCTACAAATAAAGTGCCCAGAACCAATAAATTCCGCTCTCCGAACCAAGTATTAAAATACCCTATCAATCCACCCTGAATAATCACCGCTAACAGTCCTATGTATGCAAATACATACCCTATATGCATCTCACTCAAACCAAAGTGTTCAGCCCACAATAAAGTGGCTGTTATCTGCATCATCGAGAAGCCTAGCACATAAACAAAGTTGATGGTAAAAAGGGCATTGATCTCTGGGATATGACTAAACCTCACTAAATCCTTGAAAGGATTCGGAAATAGATCACGCGTTGTAGATTTTTCCACCAACGACTCTTTCAAGTACAACCAAGCCATGAGGAAGTTCACCCCACCCAAAGTCGCTGCGAAATACCCAACGCCGGCTACTCCGTAATACTCGTTTATTACTCCACCTATAGATGGCCCAAAGATGAATCCTAACCCAAAGGCAGCCCCTATAATACCAAAGGCTCTCGTTCGTTGATCCTGTGGAACAACATCGCTGATATAGGCCTGTGCAACACTCAAATTGGCCGCACCAAAGCCCTTCAACAATCTAGTCGCAAATAACAACCATAAAACCGTGGCATTAGCGAAAAGCACGTAGGCCACAACCATAATTCCTATACTCACCAACATGATTGGTCGACGACCGTACTTATCACTCAATCCACCCCAGAAACTAGCGAAAATGAATTGCATGATGCTAAAAGAAGTCCCTAACAATCCAACCATGGCATCAGTAGCCCCCAAGGTCTTAGCATAAGTCGGCAAGATGGGAATGATCAAACCGAACCCCATGAGATCAAGAAAAATAGTCAGAAATAAGACTACTAAGGCTCTATTTTTCATCCGAGAGGCTTGTGGTTAAAGACTCTACTTCCAGCCCTTTGGAGCTCAAGCGATACGAATGTAGTTCTTTTGCCAACCAAACGGAATCAAACCACTCCGTTGCTTCCTCCTCGAACTGCTGAAAGTCTCGGTATCGCGCACTAAAATGGCCCAGAAGTAGATGGGTAGCCCCTGCTTCTTGAGCAACGATAGCCGCATCTTTGGCTGTACTGTGCATCGTTTCTTGCGCACGTTTAGCCTTATCCTCACAGAAGGTACTTTCATGATATAAAAGATCGACGCCTTGAATGTAGGTCGCCGTATCGGAAGTGTACATCGTATCAGAAGCAAAGGCATAACTCAATGGAGCTGGTGGATCAAATGTGAGTTCTTTATTAGGGACCAATTGGCCCTCCTCACTCGTCCAATCCTTACCGTCTTTAATCCAATGGTAATCACATACCGGCACCCCATAGGCATCGGCCACCGGCTTATTAAGCTTGCGCGCCTGCTCTTTCTCCTCAAACAAAAACCCCGTCGTGGCGATGCGGTGCTTGAGCGGAAAGCTCGAAATAGTATAATCATCCGTCTCTAGCAAAACCTGCGGCACCTTGTGTTGTGTCACGGCAAAATGTATGGGATATGAGGTAAAGGTGCCTGAAGCACGGAATTGGGCCAAGATTAAATCCTTCAACTTCGGCGGACCATAGACCGTCAATGGCGTCGTGCGGCCCAACAAATGAAAGCTGCTCAACAAACCCACCAACCCAAAAAAATGATCGCCGTGGAGGTGTGAAATGAAAATGTGATTGATCCGCGAAAACTTGATTTTACTCCGGCGCAATTGCTTCTGGGTGCCTTCGCCACAATCGATAAGGAAATAGTGCTCCCGCATCTTCAAGAGTTGCGAGGTCGTGTATTGGTTTGACGTTGGGGTGGCGCTTGCCGCACCCATGACTACCAATTCCAGTGCCATTATTCCTTATTGAGTTTGCGCTTCTCCGCAAGCAAATACAAGACCGCCATTCTCACGGCCACACCGTTTTCTACTTGGTTTAAGATGATTGAGTGTTCGCTATCGGCCACCTCAGAGGTGATCTCCACCCCTCGGTTGATAGGCCCAGGGTGCATGATAGTAATCGGCTTTTCCAAACCGTCTAAATGCTCCATGGTTAATCCGTATTGCGCGCGGTATTCCGCGATTGACGGGAAGTACTTGATATCTTGACGTTCGTGCTGTACGCGCAGCATGTTCGCGACATCACACCACTCGATTGCCTTCTGTAGGTCGTATTCTACCTTCACCCCTAAAGTATGCATGTATTTCGGCACCAAAGTGGAAGGACCACAAACCATGACCTCAGCCCCCATTTTCTGGAGCAACAATACGTTCGAGAGCGCCACTCGGCTGTGGACAATGTCCCCCACTATGGCCACCTTAGTACCTTCAAGGGTTCCTACCGCTTCGCGGATGGAGAACGCGTCGAGCACGGCCTGTGTCGGATGCTCGTGGGCACCGTCACCGGCATTCACAATAGAGGCATGCACATGTTGTGATAGAAATTCCCCAGCACCAGGATTTGGGTGGCGCATGACCACCATATCTACTTTCATGGCCAGGATATTGTTTACCGTATCCACCAAAGTTTCGCCCTTTTTCACCGAGGAAGAGGCGGCGGAAAAATTCACCACATCAGCACTTAAGCGCTTCTCGGCCAATTCGAAAGAAAGGCGTGTACGGGTAGAATTTTCAAAAAATAAGTTAGCGATGGTAATGTCTCTTAGTGTCGGAACCTTTTTGATGGGTCGATTAATGACCTCTTTAAATTGGGCTGCGGTATCAAGAATTAATTGGATATCCTCCTTGTTGAGGTGCTTGATGCCTAGCAGGTGGTTGACAGAGAGTTCGCTCATGATGGGTTCTCAGTTAATACGACAGCATCGCGGCCATCGACCTCCTTCCACAATACTTCGACGCGCTGGGAAGCAATGCTGTCCACTTGACGTCCTTTGTAATCTGGTTGGATGGGCAAGTCGCGAGAAAATCTACGATCTATGAGGGTAAGTAATTCCATTTTTGCCGGTCTCCCGTAGCTCAAAATCGCATCCATAGCGGCGCGAACACTACGACCTGTGTACAGCACATCATCCACAAAAACCACGCGTTGATCCTCGACCAAATAGTCGACTTGAGTTCGGTTTGCCTGTAAATGCCCCGGGCGTCTACGGAAATCATCTCTAAAGAAGGTGATGTCCAATTTTCCCGTGCGCACCTCCGCGACACCATAGGTTTCTTTCAAAAGTTTGACTAATCTGTCCACTACTTGAACCCCACGAGGTTGGAGCCCAATCAATATAGAATTCGAGAAATCACCGTGATTTTCAATGAGCTTGCAACACAATCGATTCAATGCGATGTTAAGCTCTCTTGCATCAATGATTTCTCTATTGCTCATGCCGCAAATTTACTATTTAATAGTTGGATACAATAGCTTTCAAGTCCAAGCCGGAAAAATTTCCACTACTCATAAGTGCCATGGCCTTATTTGAACCGTTGTTTTGAAGGGCCAATTCCAATGCCTGTACATCATCAAAAATCTGAACTCCAGGCCCAAAAGCATAGCTCACTTCATCCTTACTCAGTGGCGGCAGCTTCTTGTGCGTGACCGCTGCGGGACTATAATATACCCAGGCCTCATCCGCACCTTGCATCACCCCATGATATTGAGGTAGAAACTCTGGATTCAAACTGCTGAACGTATGTAATTCCAGGACTACACGCACCGCTCCAAACTGCTCCTTTAATGCCTTCACAGAAGCACCCACCTTAGACGGGGCATGTGCAAAGTCACGAAATACTTTCGTTTGCGTCCCCTCATGGAACACTTCCATACGGTTCTGTGCCCCAGTGAAACTCATGATGGCATCATAAAACTCTTCCTCCTGAACGCCCATCTCGAGGCACAACCAACGCGCTGCTTCCATATTACTGAGGTTGTGCGCACCAAAAACTTGGAGCGGCATCATGCCCTCGGACGTCTCAATAAAGGTCTGACCATCAACAATCTCATAATTTGGCAACGAATAGGCAAACTGCTTGACCGTTGCGCTCGAGGATTCCACTACTTCTTTAAGCACCGCATCGAGCTCGTTATAAATGACCGCCCCTCCGGCTTCGACAGTGTAGAGGTATAAACGGAATTGGTCCACATAATCCTCGAAAGTGGGAAACACATTGATATGATCCCAAGCAATCCCAGTAATGGCCGTGATATTTGGCTTGTACAAATGGAACTTCGGACGACGGTCGATGGGCGAACTCAAATATTCGTCCCCTTCCATCACCATGAACTCCGAACCACTCTCTAATTCCACCATGCAATCGAACCCAGCCAACTGAGCACCGACCATGTAATTGACTGGCTGGCCCACATGATTCATCACATGCAACACCATCGCCGTGGTCGTAGTCTTTCCATGAGATCCGGCGATGACCACACGTGTCATGTCCTTGCTGACCTCATGCAGAAACTCAGGGTAGCTGTAAATCATAAGGCCCAATTCCTGAGCACGCGCCAACTCCGGATTGTCCTCACGGGCATGCATACCTAAAATAATAGCATCCAATCCTTCATGAACTCGCTCGGGAAACCAACCCTCCTGGGCCGGAAGCAGGCCTTTGGATTCGAGCCGTCCGCGGGACGGCTCGAAGATCTGATCGTCCGAGCCGGTAACCGTATGACCGCTCTGTTTCAATGCGATGGCGAGGTTATGCATAGCACTTCCTCCAATGGCTATGAAGTGAACATTCATGAGTTATTCTTCAAATCTTAGGTTGCCAAATCTAATCTTGGAGCCGCGGAGCGACAACAAAATGGCACCGTCTTTTCCATCATTTGCTAACCGCGAGGAGCGCGGCGCTACACGGAATTTCTGACGTTTGTTCTTGTTGAGTACACGGTAGTTCAGCGATGCATCGTGTCCTAAGGTCACCATGACGAGGTTGCCTGCCTTCGCATTTCGGATGGGACGGAGGCGTTTTTTACCCCAACGCTTGACATTCCCGCGGTGGTCATTGTAGACAAAGTGAAGGCCGTCCTCATTCATGAGGAAGGTATATCCGAGGAAGTATCCACCGTCGTTCATGGAGTTTTGCTCTTTCGGAATGTGGGCGTACCAATCCACATCGCCTTCTTTGTTGATACTCAAGACAATGATGTCGCGGTAGTAGTAATAGTAGTTCGTGGTGGTGGTTCCGCGGCCGGTTTGTACGGTGCGAACGATGAGTTCGTAATCTTCGGCCACGACATAGGCGCCGCCGTCGGGACGCGAAACGAATTGGCGGAAGACGAAGTTTTTGCGGATTCCTCTACCCCGCTTAGCGCGTAGCTTGGAGAATTGAGCCACAAATTCGGTGGAGAATGGATTGAGGTTGGAGTGTACGACCTCACCGGCGATCTGGTCAAAGGCCAAGTACAAAGCACCGTCCATATCCCATGAATTGCGGCGACCGTAGAATCCTGAGATTGCCATTTCCCCATCGGTGATATCACATTCGATGCCCAAACTGTGCACGCGAACATTTTGAAGGCCTAGATCAAATTCGATGATTTCGTTCTCTTCTCCAGATCCGATTTTCATGAGTTTGTAGTCAAGATCGCGGTTGTTGGTAAAGGTCAAGTTCGGCGAGCGATCGAAATAACTCAAGATGAATACATCACCGGCGTTGCT